>CXWL01006383.1_pt1 | contig 21813 bp, 25 predicted proteins | sample 590931 | NCBI WGS metagenome assembly CXWL01 (sample SAMEA3498368, study PRJEB10139) | groundwater metagenome | biome: water well; material: biofilm material | place: Germany | collected 2015-04-27 | reverse complement strand
GGCTTACGTCGTCTCGAAGATGACCGGCATCCCGCTCTTTAAATTGGAAGAAGAAGAGTCGAACAAGCTGCTGCACATGGAGGACTTCCTCCACAAGCGTGTCATCGGTCAAAACGAAGCGATTTCAGCCGTGTCGCGTGCCATCCGGCGCTCACGGGCCGGGTTGAAAGATGCGAAGAAGCCCATCGGCTCTTTCATTTTCATGGGTCCCACGGGCGTCGGCAAAACCGAGCTGGCCAGGACTGTCGCAGAGTTCTTATTCAACAGCGAAGATGCGTTAATTCGGGTCGATATGTCCGAATACCAAGAGAAGTTCACCAGCTCGCGGCTCTTTGGAGCCCCTCCGGGCTATGTCGGCTATGAAGAGGGCGGACAGCTGACCGAGAAAGTCCGCCGCCGTCCTTATTCTGTGGTGCTTTTCGACGAAATCGAGAAGGCCCATCCGGACGTTTTTAATGTGCTGCTTCAGGTGCTGGACGACGGTGTGCTGACCGATAGTTTAGGCCGTAAAATAGATTTCAAAAACACCGTCATCATCATGACCTCGAATATCGGGACAAAGATGATTCAAAAAGGTGTGTCGCTCGGCTTCCAGAGCACGGAAGGGGAGCAAGCGAGGAGAAAGAAGGAAGAAGTGATGGGCGAATTACGCCGCTCCTTCAGCCCTGAATTCCTGAACCGCATCGACGAAGTCGTGATCTTCCATCAGCTGGAGAAAGAACAGCTCTACACCATTCTTGATATCCTCATCCGTGAGCTGAACTCGCGTCTTGTGGAAAGAGGTGTCGAAATTGAGCTGGATGACGAAGTCAAACAATGGCTGATCAAAGAGGGATATGAGCCGTTGTATGGGGCCCGCCCGATGCGCCGAACCATTCAACGCGCCATCGGTGACCCGCTCTCCGATGACCTCATCAGAGGACGGTTCAAGGATAGCCGCAAGATCAAGGTTGTGCTTCGTGACGGGGCTCCAACCTTCATCGAGCAGGAAACGATGGCCAGCGTATAATCCGTCCATCGGAAGACGCTCGTAGGACAGAGTGCGCGCGATTCATTTGCACCCCCTGTGGTCATTGACTGCAGGGGGTGCAAGCTTTTCAGAGGCAGATTGTGGTAACTCTACAGAGTCATGACGACGAGCCTATCCGCTGAAACCGAACACACCACCGCTTGGACCCCATGCCCGATACTGGGGATTGAATCCTCCTGCGATGAAACGTCGGCCGCGATTCTGAATCACGACGGAACAGTCCTCTCGAACATCGTGTCGTCACAGGACTCGGTTCATCGCCCATTCGGCGGCGTAGTTCCTGAACTGGCCGCACGCGCCCACCTGAGTACGATTGACCGGGTTGTCCAGACCTCGCTGGTTGAAGCACGTCTCTCCAGGCANNCTCCCGCTAATCGGCGTCAATCATCTTGAAGGTCATATCGCCTCTGCCTGGTTGGCAGATCCCACATTTCCATTCCCATGCATTGTCCTTGTCGTATCCGGGGGGCATACCCATCTGTTCAGAAGAGAAGCCGACGGTCACACCATACTGTTGGGCTGTACAAGGGACGATGCCGCCGGTGAAGCGTTTGATAAAGGCGCGCAGATGCTTGGCCTCGACTATCCTGGCGGGCCTGCGATCGATCGACTGGCGCGCCAAGGCAACCCCAAGACCATTCGTTTTCCCTTGTCTCGGTTACAGAAGAGCAGTTTGGAGTTCAGCTTCAGCGGGCTGAAAACATCGTTGCTCTATCGGCTTCGCGGGATGGATGCCGCGGCACGTACCGCCCAGGCCGCCGACCTGGCAGCAGGCTACCAAGAAGCGATCGTGCGCGTTCTTGTCGATCGGGCCTTTGTGGCGGTTCGGTCTAGCGGGGTGAGGGCGCTGGCGGTGGTCGGAGGGGTCTCCGCCAACTCGCGGCTCCGCGCGCTGCTCACCGCGAGAGCCCAGGAAGAGGGAGTCAGGCTCGCATTGCCTCCGATGGCCTACTGTACCGACAACGCCGCCATGATTGCATCTGCCGGGAGACATTCGCTGCTACGCGGGCAACGGCCCGTCACTGATCTTGAGATTTTTCCATCACTACGACCGGGTACCTACGCCGGTCGTACAACCGTCCGCGCCCGTTAACCGAGAGGCTGCTTATTCCTGACATACAGGGCAAAACCCTCGGACTTCGTGCCAGCCAGCTCGCCGCGATCGAGCATCTCTATCGACGACGGAATGCGGTCGATGAGGTCCTTTCACTTGAGCTGGCAACAGAGCTCTCAAAGCTCTCGGCTGAGTACCGGCGTCCAATCTCGCTGCTACTCACCAGACGCGGGGTCGTGCAGGAAATCATCGTGGGGACCGACATGGTCTTGTCGCCCACCACACTGTCAAAATTTCGTGCAGGCCCCCGTTCACTGCGAGGACTGCGCCTGATTCGAACGCAACTACAAGACCGGCCCTTGAGCCAGGAAGATCTGACCGACCTAGGCTACCTGCGCCTCGACCTTATCGGCCTCCTCTCGGTGTCACAAAATGGCACCCCCGGCGCGCTCTATCTGGCGCATCTCCTGCCACCGAGTGGAACCGGGCGGCTCTGCGAAATCCTCAAATCGACAACGCTAGAGGACTGCCCCATCGTCTTCGACCAATTCATCAAAGACCTCGAAACGGACCTGCAGGAAGCGCTCAAGCATCACGCCGTCACCAGCGGGAGTGAGTCCGCCATGCTGGTCAGCGCATCGTCTCATGGCCGTGCCGAGCAGGAAGAACGGCTTGCCGAGCTCGCCGACCTTGCCGCCTCTGTCGGCGTTACCGTGATTGATAAGATTGCACAGCGCATTGGAGAGGGCCACCAGCGATACCTGCTGGGAAGCGGAAAACTGAAAGAAGTACTGATACAAACCCTGCATAAGGGCGCGGATATGGTCATCTTTGATCAAACGCTCACCCCCGCCCAGGCACGNNAGGCAAGGTCCAGGTGGAACTGGCGCAATTACGCTATCTGCTCCCACGCCTCTCCGGACAGGGCACACAGCTGTCACGCCTCGGCGGAGGGATCGGAACCAGAGGCCCGGGAGAAACGAAACTGGAAACCGATCGCCGGAAGATTCGCGATCGGATTACCCACCTGGAGCGCGAGATCGAACAATTCTCCAAGCATCAGGACCAACGCCGCGCGCGCCGGGAACGGCAGGAACTTCCGGTCCTCTCCTTCGTCGGCTATACCAACGCCGGAAAATCAACATTGCTGAACATCCTCACCGATAGTCACATCTCCGCGGAAAATCGCCTCTTTGAGACGTTGGACACCACCAGCCGCCGGCTGCGTTTCCCCCAGGATCGGGAAGTCATTGTGACCGACACCGTCGGGTTTATCCGCGATCTCCCCAAAGAATTGGTCGGGGCCTTCAGGACGACGCTGGAAGAGTTACGCGAAGCCGATTTACTCCTGCATGTCGTCGATGCGAGCGCACCCGACATTGATCTTCAAATGAAGGCCGTCCTAGGTATCCTCGAGGAATTGACCCTCGACAAGATNNCCCATCCACACTACGCCCCCTGATTGACCACTTGGCGACGCGTGTCCACACAATGGCCAGCACGCAGGAACCGGACATTCCTCCGCAGCCGGCCTCAGATACCGCACTTGCATCTCCAATGTAACCGCGGCAGTATTGCGCCACTTTCAATGAACGCTCATTCGCGCCACCATCCATCAGTTGCACCACATCCAGCCACGCTGGCACGGCTGCTGTTCAAGCACCAGCCGAAGGCCGAGATGGAATTGACCCACCAGTCCCCGTGGGAACTGCTCGTCGCCACGATCCTCTCCGCGCAATGCACCGACCAGCGGGTCAATCAAGTCACGCCAGCGCTGTTCAAACGATTTCGTCGTCCGCAGGACTTTGCATCAGCCGCTCCGCTCGAACTTGAAGCACTGATCAGATCGACCGGATTCTATAAGAATAAAGCCAAGCACTTGATCGGATGCGGCAAAGCCGTCACGGAACGATTCGGCGGGGCAGTTCCGCAGCGCATGGAAGAATTGACGACCATCCCTGGAGTCGGCCGCAAGACCGCGAACGTGATCCTGGGGACCGCCTTCGGGCAACCGGCGATCGTCGTCGACACCCATGTCAATCGAGTCGCCAATCGATTGGGCCTGACCACCTCGGACAATCCCGAGCGAATCGAACAGGATTTGCAACGACAATTCCCCGAAGTCCAATGGACCGCCATTTCCCAACGCATCCTCCTGCACGGGCGCTATATCTGCCTGGCGCGCAAACCTCTCTGCAATTCATGCCCGCTCTACGCGGAATGTCACTGGAAAGGAAAGCTCCCGCAATGATCACCAGCATGACCGGATTCGGACGACGACAAGGGGCCTGGCAGGACGGGCAGGTAACGGTGGAAATTCGATCGGTCAATCACCGGTTTCTGGAAACCGGCCTCCGCCTGCCGAAGACCATGAGTGTGCGTGAAGAGCACATCAAGAAAGCCATCCAAGAACATTGCCGCCGCGGTCGCGTAGATTTGACCGTCCTCGTGCAGGGCGGGCGGGGAGGGACGCGTTCGCTGCAACTTGACGCTGATCTGGCGAAACAGTACCATCAGGCCCTCCGAAATCTCCAAAAGACGTTAAAACTCAAAGGATCGATCGATGTCGGACTCCTGGCGGGGTTCCGTGATGTCATTACGATTTCAGACCAGCCGGCCGATGACCCGAAACTCGCTGCACTCATTGAAAAACTGGTAGGCCAGGCGATTCAAGACCTGGTGAAGATGAGAAAGAAGGAGGGAGCCCTCCTCGCGACAGATATTCGGGCTCGCATCGAGACCTTGAAAGGACTAAAAGTTCAAGTGGCGATGAAGGCCCCATCAGTAGCCCAAGACGGTTTTGATCGCATGAAAAGCCGGCTTGAGAAGCTGTTATCGTCTGAGATCCCGGATGTGCCGAAATTGCATCAAGAGCTGGCCCTCTTTGCCGATCGCAGCGACATCACAGAAGAATTGGTCAGACTCGATGCACATATGATACAGTTCGAACATACGCTTCAGAGTTCAGAGTCCGTGGGCAAAACATTGGACTTTCTCCTGCAAGAAATGGGACGAGAGGTCAATACCATCGGCTCTAAAGCCAATGATGCCGCGATCACGGCGTCGGTCGTACAAATGAAAGCAGAGTTAGAGCGAATCAGAGAACAAATTCAGAACGTGGAATGACCAGCATCATGAGCACCAGTCCTGCGCCAACCGCATCAGATCCGCGCCCCTATGTCCCCGAGAGACGAGGAATTTTGTTTATTATTTCGGCACCGTCCGGAACGGGCAAGACGACTCTCTGTAAACAAATTACCTCCACCGTGACAGGAATCTGGCATTCCGTCTCCTACACCACCAGGCAGCCGCGCCCCGGTGAAGAGCACGGACGGGAATATTTCTTCATCGAAGAGAAGATCTTTCAGGACATGGTGGCAAAAAACGAGTTCATGGAATATGCCCATGTCTACGGTAACTGGTACGGCACCCCACGCAAAGCCCTTATGGATAAGATGGAGCAGGGGATCGACGTCCTTCTCGAAATCGACGTCCAGGGCGCCTTGCAGATCAAGAAAAAGGTGCAGGACGCGGTCTATATTTTCATCCTGCCGCCCTCGATGGAAACGTTGCGCACCAGGCTCCAGAGCCGGGCCTCCGATACTCCGGAGGAAATTCAGCGCCGGCTGCAGAAAGTAAAGGAAGAGGTGTGGAGTTACCGCGAGTACTACTACATCGTGCGTAACGATAATCTGGAACAGTCCCTCAAAGAACTCCAGAGCGTGTTCCTGGCGGAACGCCTCAAGACGAAGCGACTCGATATGCATTGGCTCGAACAGAACTTTATTCTCGAGAAAGAATCCAAACCGGGAGATCGTGACCAATCTTCCATTGCTAAAGGGAGTACCGCGCACCATGATTGACATGCTCAACCTCTTGCCCCAGTACAAACTCGGCCAATTCGACTCACGCCACCGGCTCGTGATCGTCGCCGCTCAGCGGGCCAAGCACCTGATCCAGGGAGCGAAGCGCTCCGGCCTCGTCCGGTTCACCAAGGAAACCACCTGCGCACTCGATGAAGTGCTGCGCGGAGAGGTCAAGTATCTCGTGGGCGAGGAAGCCCGTGATGCCATGAAAGAAGCCAAGCGTGGGAAAGAAGGCGAAACCGAGCGGTTGGCGATGATGACCGGTGAGGACGCCAAGGAAATTAAGAAAGAACTCAGCGTCTATGTCGATGACGCCGCCAAGCCAGCCCCCGCGGAGGAGTAACGTTGGATTCAGAGACGACGCCAGGGACGTTGACCGGTAAACGGGTGGCGCTCGGCGTCACAGGAAGCATCGCGGCCTATAAGGCCGTGAGCCTTCTGCGTGCCCTTACACGGCAAGGAGCCAGCGTCTCCGTCGTGATGACCAAGGCTGCGACTCAGTTCGTCACGCCGATGACCTTTGAAGTGCTGTCCGGCCAGACAGTAACGACCAACCTCTTCGAAGCTCATCAAGAAATGAAGCATCTGTCCATCCCGGAAGGGGCCGATGCCATCGTAGTAGCGCCGGCGACGGCCAACTTCCTGGCTAAGGCCGCTGTCGGGTTGGCCGATGACGTGCTGTCGACCATGCTACTCACGAGCCGCTGTCCTTTGATTGTGGCACCGGCCATGGACGGCGACATGTGGACCCATCCCACCGTCCAAGACCATGTCAGGACGCTCCGCTCTCGGGGCACGATAGTCCTGGACCCGGAAGAAGGTCCGCTCGCCTCAGGGCAAGTGGCCCAAGGGCGACTTGCCGCCGAGACTCGAATCCTCGAAGCCATTGAACACGTCCTCCTCCCGCTCGCCGACTTGAAAGGGCAGCGGATCCTCATCTCAGCCGGCCCCACCCAGGAAGCCATCGATCCGGTTCGCTACATTTCCAATCGCTCGTCGGGAAAGATGGGCTACGCCATCGCGGAAGCGGCTAGAAACCGAGGCGCCGAGGTCATCCTCGTCAGCGGCCCCACCGCGCTCACACCACCGGCCGGCATTCGTGTCNNGATCATGGCTGCGGCCGTGGCGGACTTTCTCCCCAAGGACCCCGCATCACAGAAACTGAAAAAGGGAACCACTGCCATTCCTCCGCTTGAGTTGGAACGAGCTCCCGATATCCTGGCCATGCTCTCGGCTAAACGGACCTCCCAAATCCTGGTCGGCTTCGCCGCCGAAACGCAGCACCTCGTCGAACATGCGACCGACAAACTCGCGGCAAAAGGCCTCGACCTGATCGTTGCAAATGATGTGACGCAAGCAGGGGCGGGATTCGGCAGTGAACACAATGCGGCCATCATCCTCTCCCGTACCGGAACGCAACAGGCCTTCGACCTCCGCCCAAAATCACAATTGGCTCACGATATCCTCTCAACCATTGTAGAATTTGCGAAGAACGAACCTCGCAAACAGACTCCGGCTTCCGTGCGATAGGAGCCTCAATGGCATCAGGATCCCGGGCCAACGCCGCTGAAATCGATCGCCTTGCCACCACCCTGGCAAAAGACCCTGCTTCCAAAGCCTTTATTCCGCTGGCTGAGGAATATGGCAAAGCCGGCATGTGGTCCGAAGCGGCAGGCGTCCTCGAAGACGGGCTGAAATACTACCCCGGATTTATCACGGCGATGGTCGCGCTCGGCCGCGCGTATGACCAGCTGAGCCAGCCGACGAAGGCCAAAGCCATTCTGGAAGAAGCCATCAAGATCAGTCCGGAAAACCTCCGGGCGCATCGAACCTTGGCAAAGATCTACACAGCCGAAGGGTCCACGGCTGAGGCGCTCCGCTCATGCGACGTGATCCTGGCCCTTAACCCATTAGATCAAGAATCGCTTTCGCTGCGCGCCTCCCTGGGTGCAGGAAGCCCGAATGTATCCGAAACATCTAAGACACCATCTGCAAAAACAACCGTAGCCCCGCCCCAAGCCGCTGTTGTCGTACCTCCGCCACACACTCCGGCAGCTGTAGAGCTAGCTACCCCGGTCCAGGAAGTAGCAGCCACTGCGGTAATGGTGGCATCAGCCATACCGGACGTCGTGGCTGATGCCACCGCCACCATGGCCTCCGCTCTTGAAAGAGACCAGCCCCAGGCACAAGAGCTGTCGCCCGTTGACGCTGCAATGACGACTGACCTCGCCACCGAACAGACTCCAGGGCCTTCGCCGTCACGAAACCAGACAGCCACCAGTCGACTGGAGCAGATGCTGCAGTCCATCCACGCTCGCCGCCGTGATCGACCTTCTCAAGAAGCCACCGCAGCCTCAACTCAATCCTGACCAAAGGTTTGACCCTCTCCGACAGGGCTGCTAGAATGCCGCCGCTGTGCACCTTGTTCGTGCGCTCAATATTTTTCGTGACTTCGGAGGCAGTGCGTACCTGAGATGGTTCGGATCCTTGTGCTACATGGGCCTAATCTCAACCTGCTCGGGACCAGGGAACAATCCATTTACGGCACGACCACGCTCGACGAAATTGATGCCGCCATTGCCCAGACAGCGGAGAGCTTGAACATTGCAGTCGATACCCGCCAATCGAACATGGAAGGGGAGTTGGTCACCTGGATCCAGGAAGCGCGTACGGGTTATCACGGAATCATCATCAATCCGGCGGCCTACACCCATACCAGCGTGGCCATTCGTGATGCCCTGGCCGCCGTCGCCCTGCCGACCGTGGAAGTGCATCTCTCGAATATTTACCAGCGGGAAACATTCCGGCATCATTCCTACATCGCAGGAGTGGCGATGGCGCAACTCTCCGGCTTCGGCCCGGCCGGCTATCTCCTCGCCCTCCAAGGGCTCCTTGAACATCTCCTGGAGCAGGGCGCCAAAACAGGCGGGGCCGCATCAACACCCGTCCGCCGAACCCGCCGACGAAAAGCATGAGCACCACGCATTGAATCACCGTGTGAGGATGAAGGGAGTCTGCAGTGATTTCGACAGTTGATTTTCGCAATGGCGTTCGCCTCATGGTCGAAGGCGACCCCTTTTACATCGTCGAGTTTCAGCATGTGAAACCAGGCAAAGGCGGCGCCTTCGTCCGGACCAAATTGAAGAGCTATCTCACCGGCAACTTACTCGACCGTACGTTCCGATCCGGCGAGCGCTTTGAAGAGCCGAAACTCGATGAACGGGAAATGCAATTCCTCTACGCCACCGACGACGACTACACCTTCATGGACAACGAAAGCTACGAACAGCTGACGTTTGCCAAGAAGACGTTGGGGGAGAATGCGGATCTGATCAAGGAGAACATGATCGTGAAGATTCTCGTCTACGAGCATCGACCGATCGATGTCGAACTCCCTAATTTTATCGAGCTCAAAGTCGTGGACGCCGATCCGGGCGTGCGCGGGGACACCGCCTCAGGCGGCACCAAACCCGCCACGGTCGAAACCGGCGCGATCATCAAAGTTCCCCTCTATCTGGAGGTAGGTACTGTGATCAAGATAGACACCCGCACCAGATCTTACGTGGAGCGCGTCAGGTGAGTAAGCGGAAACCGGCTCGTCCGAAGACCAAACAGCCTCGCCCGATCGTGCTGCCTCAGGCCTTTCCCGGATCGCAGGGGCATGCCGACACCATTTTGACCGGCACGCAGACCAAGCAGATCCAGGACCTGATCGATCTGCTCCGCCGGAATAATCTGACCGAGTTGGAACTCGAACGGCAGGGCGTCCGTATTCGCGTGCGGCATGAAGTCGGCATGAAGACCGTCACCACCTCGGTGCAGGAAGCGGCGCCGGCGTCGACACAATCCGGCAACCAGCCCGCATCGTCCGCCGGTCCCTCGGCGGAGGAAATGGCGGGGCTTGTCACCATCACTTCGCCGATCGTCGGCACCTTCTATCGGTCGCCATCGCCCGACGCCGATCCCTACGTGGAAGACGGGGACTATGTGAAAAAGGGCCAGGTGCTCTGCATCGTCGAAGCCATGAAGCTCATGAACGAAATCGAATCTGAAACCGACGGGCGTATCGTGAAGATCCTGGCGGAGAGCACGAAGTCCGTCGAATACGGACAGGCGCTGTTCCTGATCGATCCCAAAGCGACCCAATAGTCCGCCCCATCGATACACCTCGGAGTGACTGCGTGTTCAAGAAAGTCCTGATTGCGAATCGTGGAGAGATCGCCCTCCGGGTCATCCGCGCCTGTAAAGAGCTCGGCATCAAGACCGTCGCCATCCATTCGGAGGCCGACGCCGCCAGTCTGCATGTCCGCGCCGCCGATGAAAAGGTCTGCGTGGGCCCGGCCGAAGCAGCCCTGAGCTATCGCAATATTCCCAACGTCCTGAGCGCGGCGGAAATTTCCGGCGCCGACGCCATTCATCCCGGCTACGGCTTCCTCTCCGAGAACGCCCACTTCGCCGAAGTCTGCGAATCCATCGGCATCAAATTTATCGGCCCGTCCTCCGAGAACATCGCCATGCTCGGCGACAAAGCCAAGGCTCGCGAAATTGTGATGAAGCGCGGCCTTCCGGTCACACCCGGCAGCCCNNGAGGTGCAGGTCATGGCCGATCACCGGGGCCATGTCATCCACCTGGGCGAACGGGATTGCTCCATCCAAAGACGGCACCAGAAGCTGCTGGAAGAAACCCCGTCACCGGCGATCGATGAAAAGTTGCGGAAAGAAATCGGTCGTGTGGCAGTTGAAGCCGTCAAGGCCGCGCATTACCGGAATGTCGGCACCGTGGAATTTCTCCTCGACAAAGATCGCAATTTCTTCTTCATGGAAGTGAACACCCGCATTCAGGTCGAACATCCGATCACCGAAATGGTGACCGGTGTTGATTTGATCAAGGAGCAGATTCGCCTGGCCGCCGGGCTTCCCTTGACGCTCCGGCAACAAGACGTCGTCATGAACGGCCACAGTATGGAATGCCGGATCAACGCCGAAGATCCGGAGAAATTCACGCCATCGCCTGGCACCATCACCAAGTACAGCCCGCCAGGCGGATTCGGCGTGCGCGTCGATTCCGTGATGGAATCAGGCGCGGTGGTGTCTCCCCACTACGACTCGATGATCGCCAAACTGATTACCCACGGCCGCGACCGGCAGGAATGCATGGCCCGCATGCGCCGCGCCCTCGACGAATTCGTCATCGAAGGCATCAAGACTACCATCCCACTCCACCGCCGCATCCTCGACGACCCCGACTTCCAAAAAGGCCACGTCTCGACGACGTTCCTTGAACGGTTCCTTGCCAGTTAAGACTTAATCCATTCATCAGGCCATCTACGTAGATGAGGCTCCTGGAATCCTTCATACGGTTCCGCCTAAAATACAATCCAATGACAACCTCACATAGCCGTCATCCGCTATCAGATCTTTACCTCATCCTCGATCCATCAGTCTCACCGGATAGGTCGTTGGGTGACGCTCTGACTCAATCTGCTAGAGCCGGGGTACGGATCGTTCAGTACCGCAACAAAACCGCCTCGATGAAGGATGCCNNTCAGGTACGGGAAGCAAGTGCGGGTAAGCCGGATTACCTTGGATTTGGTCCGATCTTCAAGCCTGGTTCAAAACAGGATCACGATCCCGTGGTCGGCATTGAAGGCCTTCGGGCGATTCGCGCACTCACATGGTTGCCGGTCTTTGCCATCGGTGGGATTACAGTGGAGAACGTCGGGGAGGTGATGAAGGCGGGAGCCAACGGAGTCGCCGTCATCTCGGCCATTCTCAAAGCCCCGGATATCACACAGACGGTCAGTGACTTCCTCGCGCAGATGCCAGCACCAGCTTCGTAAGCTTCTTCATCTCGCTGTTCGCGGCCATTGTTTCGACAGCCCGTTCAACTCGCGCATCAACGCCAGCCATGTAGGGGAGTGGTCCGATCACCGGCACCCCGGCAGACTCCCGCAACAGCTCTACCGTAGAACGTTCCTGCTGTCTGGCTACAGCCGTCTTTGCCGGGCAAGTCTGGTTCAATACCAGAGCGAGGATGGAAACCTTACGCTCGCGCAGTGCATTGAGCGTGAGCAACGCGTGATTCACTCCGCCAAGTCCGGCTCGCCCGACAACCAACACAGGAGCCTTCAGCTTCTCGATCAGATCCAGCACATCGATCGTTGGAGTGATCGGCACATGCACACCGCCCGCGCCCTCAACCAACAGTAGATCGTGCTGTGCTTGTAGCGCACGATAGGCCTTCATGATGGTCGATATCTTGATGGTTTGTCGTTCAGTCCTCGCTGCATCCAACGGTGCGACAGGAAGGCGGAAGGCATAGGGACAGACAAGATCGGGTGAATCCGACACCTGCGCCGCACGTGTGAGTCGAACTGCATCGGAGGATCGGCCCTTCACCACGCCGGTTTCGACCGGCTTCATCACGCCGACATCGAGACCTAGTCCTTTCAAGCTCCGAGCAAGAACCGCAGTCACCAGCGTCTTACCGACTGCTGTATCAGTCCCAGTGATGAACATCCCGAGCTTCACGCTATTCGCCATAAGCCATTTGCTATCTACTTTTTTCTCACAAGTCGCGGCTGTCGCAGTTCCAGACCTGGCCCGACATATCATTGAGCTGCGCCATATGCACGATCGTCCTCGCAACTTCCTCAAGCGCCGGTGGACGACGGAGCGCATGGTCCGGCCATTCATGACTGCCGGGCATCGCCCTTTCCGAGAGGCTGGTCTGCTGCCATCCCGGCAAGACCAGATTCACTCGCACGTTCTGCGTCCCCCATTCCTGCGCAGCTGTCTTTACTAATCCTATCAAGCCGGCCTTCGACGCAGCATACGCTGCTTGTCCGGCTGATCCATGACATCCCGCATACGAGCCGATTACAACAATCGAGCCGCCGCCTTGAATCAGCAGGGGAGGGGCCATCGCCTGGAGACAACGCAAGGTGCCGGTCAGATTCGTTTGAATGACACTCATCCATTCATCTTCTTGCTGCCGCAGCACCAGACGGCTTGCCGCAATCCCAGCATTGCAGATGAAGGCAGCCGGCGGTGGCGCCTGATTGCTGAACACCTCGACCATTTGTCGAACGGACTCAACCTCACACACATCGGCTTGAAAAAGACCGCCGGTTCCACCGGTGACACGGACTGCGCGCAAGGTCTTCGCAGCTTCCGCCTTGTGACGATAATAGTGCACGCCGACGTACCAACCAGCTGCCGCAAAGGCACGGCAGATCGCACGCCCGATGCCGCCAGACGCTCCGGTGACTAAGACTGATCGCCCGCTTGCTTTTCGCGTCACGATTCGTTTCGCTGATCCGGTTCGTCTTAGGGAAGCCATGGCGAAAGGATTATGTCCACAGCCATTCGACAACGCAAGCCTGCGGAATCCGCATCAGCCCATGCCTTGCTGCCTCCTCGACGCCTATGGTACGGTCATTCCAACAGAGGAGGATTCTGATGCCGCACGTTCCCTACGCATTGCCCCCCGTCTTGTCGTCACTCGCGCTGACCGCCGCGCTGCTCGCCGTTGGATTATTCGTGACCACACCGCTGGCGGCAGAAGAGCCTTCCCAAATCGACCAATCCGCCGACTATTTTCCTGACCAGATCGGTACCCGCTGGCAATACCGCGGGCAGATCTCCGAGGGCCCTGTACAGGTGATCGACAATAAGTTCTTCGCCAACACGTCGTCAGTCACGGGAACCAAGAAGCTCAACGGGGTGACGGTCACCGTGTTCCATGATACGAATCCGGGCAACCACGGGGAATCCGACAGCTACTACCGCCGCGATAGCGTCGGCATGGTGTACTACGGGTCCGATCCCGGCACGCCGCTGGAAAAACAGATTGTGCCCTATCAAATCGTCCGCTTTCCTATAACCATTCCGTCGTCGTTCCAGCAATTCAATCGGAACGGTCTCGACTTCGGCAGCGATATGGATCGCGACGGCGTGAATGAGAAAGTCGATATGGTCGGCACAACCAGTGTGGTCGGCCGCGAAACGATCACCGTCCCGGCCGGCACCTATTCNNAGATAAACCGGCCCGTGGCACCGATGTGATGACCGCCTGGTTTGCCAAAGGGGTCGGGCTGGTCAAATACGTGGAGCGGCAGGAATTATCCGCTTCGAAGGAAGATCGTGGCATGGTGACTGAGATTACCGAAGAGTTAGAAGAATTTACACCGGCTCGCTGATCAGTCCGTCGCCTCAAATCCCCGGCGCAATGTATTCTCGCTGATAACCCGGGCAATCATAAACTGCGCTAGATACTCGTCGCCGCCCGCCTTTGCGCCGACTCCGGAAAGCCGGTGGCCGCCGAACGGTTGACGACTGACCAACGCCCCGGTGATCGGTCGGTTCACATAGAGATTCCCTACATCGAACCGTTCGCGCGCCAGCGCCAGATTCACCGGACTGCGTGAGTAGATGCCGCCGGTCAGGGCATAATTCGTCGAGTTGGCCATCTCCAGCGCGTCCGTCACCGTCGCCGCCTTCATCACCGCCAGCACCGGTCCGAAGATTTCCTCCTGCGCCAAACGATGGCGCGATGGCACATCGGCAAACACGGTCGGTCCCACGAAATGCCCCGGGCCTTCAGTCGATCGACGAACGAGTAGCCGGCCTTCCTGCTGACCCATCGCGATGAACGCCTCGATTCGTTCCTTCGCTCGGGCATCGATCACCGGACCTACTTGCGTCCCTGAATCGAGCGGATCGCCGATGACGAGGCTCATCACCGCGGCATGCAATCGCGAGAGAAATTGGTCATACACACTCTCCAGCACGATCGCTCTCGAACAAGCGGAACATTTCTGCCCGGCATATCCCGTAAAGGACGTCACAACGCCCGCTATGGCCTCATCGAGATCCGCCGTGTCATCGACAATGATCGCATTCTTGCCACCCATCTCGGCGATCACCCGCTTCACCACAGACTGGCCGGACTGCATGGCCGCCGCGCCGGCGATCAACTGCAGACCGACATCCTTTGAGCCGGTGAACGCAATGGTCGATACCTCCGGACGAGCGGCCAGCGCCCGACCGATTTCCGGCCCTCCGGGCAAACAGATCAATGCACCGGACGGGACACCGGCATCAAGAAGGATGTCGGTGAACAATCGACCCATGAGCGGGGAACGTTCCGATGGCTTGAATAGGACGGTGTTGCCGGTGACGAGAGCTGCGCTGACCATGCCGGCCGGAATCGCGAGAGGGAAGTTCCACGGTGCAATCACCGCCGCCACACCCCGCGGCGCATAGACCCGATGATTGCGCTCCCCCGGGTAATGGCTCAGCTGAAGCGGGGAGGCCAACCGGTCCATGTGCCCGGCGTAGAATTCGAGAAAGTCGATGGCTTCCGCCACATCCCCATCCGCCTCCCGCCAGGGCTTGCCGACTTCGAGGATTTCCCAGGCGGCCAGCTCGTTCCGGCGCTCACGCATGAGGACCGCCGCACGCCTCATGACTGCAACACGCTCCGCTCCAGACCGACCGCTCCAGGTCGCCGCGGAAGACACCGCCAGATCCACCGCCGCTGCCACATCTGGAAAGGCGGCGGATGGCACCAGCGCCACAACCTCATCGGGGTGCGCAGGATTGCGTGACTCCATNNCGAACCTTGCCGATGGCCTCTTGCATCGCCGCCCGACTGGCGCCCTTCGAAAAATCGCGATGCGGTTCATTCACAAAATCATCAGAGGTACGAGGAGAAGCCATCGAAGACGAAGACGACGGTACCGGAGGGGCCAAGAGCGTGCTCAATGATTGCGACTCGACATATTCTTTGCGCAGGAAAGATTCGTTCGACGTGTTCTCCAGCAAGCGCCTGACGAGATAGGCCATGCCAGGCAGAAGACGCCCGACCGGCGTATAGAGCCGCACCCGCCGGCCATGGGCAGCCATCGCTTGCTGGAAGGGTTCGGCCATGCCAAAGATCATCTGGTATTCAAGTGCCTCCGGCGGAACAGCGAGTGATTCTGCCACGGCTTCAATCACGGCTAAGGTTCGAATATTGTGAGTGCCGAAGGCCGGACGAATCAGGTCACGGTGCCGGAGGACCAGAGGAACCAGCGTTTCATAGTTCGCATCCGTCTCGGCTTTCTGTTCGAACAACGGCACCGGCCATCCCGCCTGATGATAGCGAACGGTGTCGGAATCCCAATAGGCTCCCTTCACCAAGCGGATTGTGATCGGCGTGCCACGCCGTTCCACCCATGCGAGCAAGTCATGGATATCGCGTTCCGCCTCCCGATGGTAGGCCTGCATCGCGACACCGGCGTGCGCGAAGGACCGGTAGGTCTCTTCCGTAAACAGCCGTCGAAAGATGTCCAACAGCAGGTCTTTGCTGTCGGCCTGCTCCATGTCGAAAATCAGTCCGCACGCCGTCGCCGCCGCCAGATCCACGATCGGCCGTAAGCGCGCCGCCACCGCGCGATAGGTCCCGTCGGGATCGATGGGGTCCAACCGCGAGGTGAGCGCGGAGATCTTCAGCGAGAGTTGGACGCGTGGAAGAGATCCGAGATGATCCTGTTCCAATCGAGGAACTGACGGCCAACGGGCGGCCCCTTGCGCGAGTTCTGATAACGCCGCGAGGCAGCGATCGCGATACTGGTCGGCTTCCAACTCGCTGATCGTCGCCTCGCCCAACAGATCAACGGACCAGGCCCGCTCCTCCTTCCACAATCCCGCAAGGACGGGGAGGGCGTCGGCCACCGATCTTCCGGCAATGAACGTCCGTGCCATCTGCTCGACTTGATGACGAATCGATTTGCCCGTGATCGCGGCCCCCAGACTCGTCGCGGCAAGAGCCTTCATCCCCCAGTGCAGTCCAAAGACATGGCCATGCCTCGCGCCGAAATATTCTTCCGCCAGCTTCACGACCGCCTGGTCCGACGCCAGGGCAGGGAGCACATCGATGAACCGGAATAACTGCACCTTGAAGGCTGGATCTTTCATCGCCAGATTGATCACGCCCTGCGACCACCAGCGCGCTTCGAAGACGGTCGGTGCGCGTCCGGCGGACAGCTGCGAGAGGCGGGTTCCAATACGGGTGATGGCGGGTTCGAGCGATGCGGCAAGCGGCGTCATGCGGACTCCTGAACGATGACCACTCTTGACTCAATCAGTATACGCTGATCGCTCACCTGCTGCGTCATCTGGGATGCAATTCCACCTCTCTGACCGGCGCGGGCGGAATGAAGAAGCAGTTGTAAAGAATGAGTCATTTCGCTAACATAAAAGAATAAGGGATGTTCACCGAGACCGTGACGGTGGACCGTATGATTTCCAGATTCAGGAGGATGAATGACCGCACCTGATCAAACCGTTTCGACCGATCACTCCGCATTTTCCTATATAAATTTTCTGCTGTTTTGCGCCGTCGTAGCCGCGACAGTCGTGGGAATTCCTCTGTACGGATATTTTGTCGGCTTCACCACCTTCGACTGGATTCTCTCCTTCGTCATGTATGTCGTGACCGGCATGGGGATCACCGTCGGATACCATCGCCTGATCTCCCATCAAAGTTTCGAATGTCCCGACTGGGTCAAGCGTTGCGCACTGGTTGCCGGGGGATGGGCGCTGCAAAACTCCGCGCTCATCTGGTGCGCGGACCACATTCGTCATCACGCCCGTACGGATACGGATGAAGATCCCTACAATGCCAGCAGGGGCTTCTGGCACAGCCACTGTGGCTGGCTTTTTTACGAAACCCCGCATCGCACCGACAAGTACGAAATCCGGCTGCGCCGCGACCCCGTGATCCTCTGGCAACACCGCTACTATTGGGTGATCGTGGTATCCGGATTGGCCATCCCCTTTGCCCTCGGCGTGTGGTGGCATCAAGGCTGGATGGGCGGCGTCAGTGCACTGCTGCTCGGCGGGCTCTTCCGCATGTTCATGGTGCTGAACTCCACGTTCACGATCAATTCCCTCTGCCACATGATCGGCAGTCAGCCGCATGGAACGCAAGACAGCAGCCGCGACAGCTGGCTGATCTCCTTCGTGAGTTTCGGTGAGGGCTATCACAACTACCATCACACCTACGCGCGCGACTACCGCAATGGACCCAAGTGGTATAACTTCGATCCCTCGAAGTGGATTATTTACACCTTGTCGCTGTTCGGGTTAGCCACCAATCTGCGTCGGCTCGATCCCTCGGTATTCTAGACTCCTCTTCAGTTTCCCCAGTCGGGCCATAGCCGTCTATGGTCCGACTGGCCCATTTCCTTTCCCCCAGCGCATCGCTTATGATGGCCGTAGTACTTTGGATACGTGTCTCTCGGCCGCAAGGGTAGTCTTGCGAGCCGAACCATCGATACAGCGGAGGACCGACCCATGGCAGACGATCATTCCCACGAAGCACCGCCAGCCCCGGCGAAAGAAAACTTCATTCCCGGCGTGAAGCACGTCATTGCCGTCAGCAGCGGCAAAGGCGGTGTCGGCAAATCGACAGTCGCCTCAAATCTGGCCTGCGCACTGGCTCTGACCGGAGCAAAAGTCGGCCTGATGGATGCAGACCTGTACGGTCCCAACATCCCCATGATGATGGGCAGTTCAAAGGGGCCTGAGCAAAAAGACGGGAAAATCGTCCCCGTTGAAAACTACGGCGTGAAGCTGATCTCGATGGCCTACCTGGTGCCGGAAGAAGCGCCGCTCGTGTGGCGCGGCCCGATGGTCCATCAATATCTACAGGCGTTTTTCCGCGACGTGTTGTGGGGCGAGCTGGATTACCTGCTGCTCGACTTGCCTCCAGGCACCGGTGATGTCCAACTCTCCATCTCGCAGATGGTGCCGTTGGCGGGCGCCATTACGGTGACCACTCCGCAGGAGGTGGCGCTCTACGATGTCCGGAAGGGCATGGCCATGTTTCAGAAAGTGAACGTCCCGCTGCTCGGCATCGTCGAAAACATGAGTTCATTCGTCTGCGGCCACTGCGGCGAACGCACCGACATTTTCTCGCATGGCGGCGGGGAGCGGGCCGCGGAGAAACTGGGCATCCCCTTCCTCGGACGCATCCCCATCGATCCGGCGATTCGGGATGGAGGCGACTCAGGCCATCCCATCGTGGTGGGCAATCCTGCCTCTCCCCAGGCGGCTGCCTTCCGGGACATTGCCCAAAAGATCATCGTCGCGCTGGGTGGGACGGAACAGAGCGGTTCGTCCATCGACAGCCTGCTGAAAAAGATCAAGCAACCATTTACCAATAGCTAACAGAACTACTCACAGCGGAGGAATGGCAATGGGAGATTTCGTACGGGTCGCGGGCACGGCAGATGTGAAGCCCGGGCATGCCATCGTCGCGGAAGTCAACGGCAAGACCCTGGCGGTCTTCAATGTCGATGGCACCTTTCACGCGATCGACAATACCTGCGTGCATCGTGGCGGGCCGTTAGGTGAAGGGGACGTCGAAGGCAGCGTCGTGACCTGCCCCTGGCACGGCTGGCAATTCAATGTCACGACGGGAGAATGCGTCAAGAACCCTGCGGCAAAAGTCGAAGTGTATCCAGTCAAAGTCGAAGGCGACGACATCAAGGTCCTCGCATAATTCTCTTACACAGAAAGAGCGCACGATGACGACCACCACAAAAGATCAGACCGAGATCACTGCCGCCCTGGTGCGGCTCTACGTGTTCCTGGCCCAATATCTTGATCGCTGCTTTGATGAAGCCGCCCGTAAGAGCTATCCGGATTCAGAACTCCAGGCCCATCTGGCGGAAACACGCCGCCAGCTCATGGACATTCTCTCGGTGAATCCCGTGGTGAAGAAAAAGCTTGGAGAAGAGTGCGACCGCATCCTGGCGCTCGGCGCGAGCTGTTTGAAGTCCGGCGCGGCAGACCCGAAGTCCCGTGAGACCATTCAGGCTGAACGAACCGTCCTGAAAAGCAAAACACTCGCGCTGAGCGACCTCGTGGCCGTGTTTCGCGCATTGGAGTAAGGCCCAGCAGGATATGAGAGAAAGCGGCCTCGATAAGCACCAGCTCGCAGGGCTGGATCATCGAGAGCGGGGATTCAGCCGTCCCGTCGAATTCGAGCAAGCAGGGGAATGCTTTTGCGCCGTCTTGCGGTATGAAACCGTTCGCATCAGCACCGAGCCGCAGCCTGCGCAAGATGCGGCGCTCCTGGCGTTGATTCAAAATCTACAGATGCAGGGATATCGACAACTCAGAACCCAGGTCAGTTTTCGGAACGGCATCTATCTCGGCTCACAAGAAATGTGGGTCGAATATCCGGACCCGGCGCCACCGGTGAAACCGGAGGGACTGCTGTCCAAGATCGTCGGATGGTTTCGGCCCCGTACACAGAGCGATACTCCCTCATGAGCTTGATTTCCATCGACCCACTTAGATCGCCCGAACGCCCGCGCTTGCCNNTGGAACGCGCGCACTGCTACCTTTCTGATCCTGGGCGACATCTGCACCAGGCGCTGCCACTACTGCTCCGTAGAAACGGGGAGACCGCTCGCAGTCGACCATGGAGAACCGATGCGGGTCGCGGAGGCAGTTCAGGCGCTCGGCCTCCGTCATGCCGTCATCACCTCGGTGAATCGTGACGAGTTGCCGGATGGTGGCGCCTCGATCTTCGCCGAAACGATCCGGCGGACGAGAGCGCTCAGTCCCGGCTGCACCATCGAAGTCTTGATTCCTGATTTCGAGGGGAATGAGCGCGCACTCGCAACGGTCTGCGCAGAGCAACCTGAGATCCTGAACCACAATATTGAAACCGTCCGACGGTTGTTTCCCTCGCTCAGACCCCAAGGTAAGTATCAGCGGTCGATGGAATTACTCGGGAAGGCCAAACAGCAGGGAATGACAACCAAGTCTGGCTTGATCTTGGGCATGGGAGAAACGCTCGACGAAGCCCGCGACGTCATGCGCGACCTGCGAGGCGTCAACTGCGACATCTTGACGATCGGACAATATCTCCAACCGACGAGAGACCATCTGCCAGTCACCAGATTTTACGACCCTTCAGAATTCGTGGTGCTGAAAGAGGAGGGGATGGCAATGGGATTTACCCACATCGAGTCAGGGCCGCTGGTGAGAAGTTCCTATCATGCGGAACAACAGACTGCTCACACGACGAAATTATAGTCGCGCTTCTCCCTCTACACATCTCCCATTCTCCAATGCCGAACGCCTCCCTCCGTTGAAGAGCATCGAGTCGAATCGCCGGACAAATTCGCGCCACCGATGTCTAACAGTTTAGACAAATCAATTACTTAAGTTTCGAATGAACACACCGATACATGCTTGAAACGGATGGCCGGTCCGGCTTGAGCAATGGGAACGTGCTCACCCATGCCTAAGCCCATCTCATATTGAGCACTGCCGGAGACAGACAGCGTCTCTTGCGAGGAGCATCCATGTCCTTAGCAGAAGTCAAAGACAGCTACAGCCGATGCTGCGTCAATCCGAAGTTCTTCGATGTGTTCTACGGCAACTTCCTGGCCAGCCATCCCACGATTGCTCCGATGTTTGCCAAGACCGAAATGACCAAGCAGAAAACGCTGCTCAGGCAGGGACTCTCGATGATGTTTATGCATTTAGGCGGCAATGGCGTGGGCACAACCGGCATCGATCGAATCGGGGAGAGTCACAGCAAGAAGAAGATGAATATCGATCCGAATCTGTATGACTTTTGGATCAATTCTCTCGTCAAGAGCGTGAAAGAATGTGATGAGAAGTTAACCCCTACGCTTGAGACTGAATGGCGAAAAACGCTCCGAAGTGGAGTGGATCGCATTGTGTCGTTCTACAATAAATAAGCACTTCCTCTTAAACAGATCTAGAACTTGGGCAGCCATCGCCACTTGATGGCTGCCCTGCGTGCTTCACCCCCGCACAAAATACGGAAT
>CXWL01029534.1_pt1 | contig 21818 bp, 16 predicted proteins | sample 590931 | NCBI WGS metagenome assembly CXWL01 (sample SAMEA3498368, study PRJEB10139) | groundwater metagenome | biome: water well; material: biofilm material | place: Germany | collected 2015-04-27 | reverse complement strand
TGATCACATTCTCCATATTATTCTCCAATTAAATAGTCCCCAGAAACCCAGCGTCCCAGGGCCCCAGTCAATCTTCTGGGGTTCCTGGGACTCTGGGGAACTGGGACACTACGGTTACCCCGTACTGATTAAATCACATACCCATCCAATATTTTCGAACGATCCTTTTTTGCCGCGTTGGCCGTCTGATCCTGCAGGATTTTGTCATAGCGCGGTTTATTTTTGTCCTGGTAGAAAAGACCGAAATACCTACGCTCGTTTAAAGCGTACGTAAACGCCTGCGCGAGATTCGACGGGTCATGCTCAATGATCTCAGTCTTATCCGCCAGACGCTTGTCTGCCGGGATACCGTTGGCATGATTAAAGAACGAAAACCACGACGATGTTTTATAATCAAACCCGTTCGGGTCAAAATGCGGGCAGCGCTGGGAAATATGCACAAACGCAAAACCCGGATGATCAAAAGCAACTTTCAATGTGCTTGCCAAATGATCAGGAATCCAGTCAGCGGTCGAGGCCACAAATGAAGCTCCGAGGCCCAAAGCAACACGCACGGGATTAAGCGGATCAATATACGTTCCCTTTGGCTGAGTCATAGTCGGATGATTTTTTCGTGTCGTTGGTGATGTCTGGTTCTTTGTGAGCGCGTAAAGTTCATTGTCATACATCATAAACACGCACTTAAAATTTTTGTTGATGCCGTGAATCAAATGATTGCCGCCGATCGACATCGCATCCCCATCGCCGGAATGCACAAAAAGATTCAAGTCCGGACGGGCAAGCGCTATGCCAAGCGCAAGTGTAATGGGCCGTCCATGAATACCATGAACACCGTAAGTATTAAAATAATTCGGCGCGCGCCCCGAACATCCGATCCCGGAAACGTTAACGGTCTGGTCGGGTTGCATTTGTTTATCCACCATGAAGCGTTTAAGCCCCATGACAATACCAAAATCTCCACATCCGGCGCACCAGCGCGGATTTTCAGTATGCAAATCTTTAACTGTTAACGGCTGACTGGACGTATTTGTTGTCATTTCAAACTCTCCTTGATCGCAGCAACGATCGTCCTGGGACGAAGCGGGCGACCTGTAGCAAAAGACATGACAGAAGTCACATCCACACAAGTTTCGTTGCGTAAAAGCATCGCCAGAGGAGCGGGTTTATACGCATCCCCGTAAGCAACCTCGACGGTTGCAACGCGTTTAAAGTTTTTGAAAATTTCTTTAAGCATCAATGGCAACGGATAAACAACCTTAAGGTGCAATCCGGAAGCGGGGACACCATCCTGCTGACAATACGTAATCGCCTCTTCAATTGCGCCGCGGGTGCTTCCCCATCCGACGATAAGCATATCGTTTTGTTGGGGACCGAACATCTCCGGCTTGGTCAAAGCCCGACGAACGTGATGAACCTTTTCATTGCGGATCTGGTGTGAATGATGGTTGGTGCCAGCAAAATAATTGACCTTGCCTGATTTATCTGTATTAAGCCCAGTGATGCGGCGCATGCCTCCCGGCGTGCCCGGCACCGACTGATTGTCGCGCACCATTTCAATGTCCTTCGGCAAACGATTAATGTGAAATCGTTCGAACACGAAATCTGGAATATTATCGATATCTTCCAAAACGATTGCCTTTGGACGGGAAATGACTTTATAGCTGTTGGCCGTCTGAAAATCGCTCATGATGAAAACCGGCAAACGCAATTTCTCGGCAAGATAACGAGCCACATGCGGCGCGTAAAAGCAATCGATAACGTTAGCCACGCTGATAACGATTTTGGTATTATCCCCGTGACTGCCAAAAACTACCGCCGGAAGATCCGATTGCTCAGTTTTAGTCGGCATACCTGTGGAAGGGCCAGAGCGCTGCGCATCAATGACGACAAGCGGAACCTCGGCAACCGAAGCGTAACCAATAAATTCCTGTTTCAATGAAAGCCCCGGACCAGACGTGCAGGTCACCGCGGGAACACCAACGTAATAAGAACCGATGGCCGTGCCGATTGCGGCGATCTCATCTTCTGCCTGATGGACCATGCCGCCGTACGACGGAAACTCCTTGGCAAGCGTATGCATGATAGAAGATGCCGGCGTAATGGGATACCCTGAAAATAATTTGAACCCGGCATCAATAAGGCCCATCGAAAGCGACGTGTTTCCGTCGATCAGAATTTTCTCACCTTCACGCGGCGTACTTTTGACATCAAAACGGAAAAATACTTTTTGCTTGGCTAATTCGTAACCGTTATGAAAAAGCTGGATATTTTTATTTAAAATTTCTTCTTTGAGTTTCTTGCCGAAAGATTTCTGGACTTCAGGAAGGACGAAGTCTTCACTTAAATTATAAATATAAGCAAGCATCCCCAAGTAATACAGATTGCGGCCTTTGCCGCCCAGCTCTTTAATAGTATTTTGAGAAATCTCGTCGATCTCAAAAGGAATGACACTCAGGCCGATCTTGGTGCAACGCTTAAGGACATTTTCATAAGATTCCTCATTGGACGCCTTATCCCCCATATCCAAAAGGATGCGGGCATTGGTATTGTATTCCTCGTCGTCAAGGCGGCGGTCCAAAACAATTTCATGGTTGGCCAAAATAATATCGGTGTCATTACCGATGTTGGTGGCATCAAAATCAGCGACACGGATGATGACGCCTGAGAGCGCCGGACGCGTGCGCGCGGGCGGTGAAATCTCGGCGGGGATCATCGGCTCGATATAGACATACTTTCCTGCGGCCACAAAGGCCTGAATTAAGATATCGCCAGCTTTCTGAGCGCCAAACCCGGCGTCCATAAGAAGCTCAAAACGATGCACGGATTTATTCTCGACTGACATTTCTAACCTCTTTTATGTTTATGAATAATGTTGGAAAATTTTGCGGGATTAATCTTTTGTAATATAACACTGTTAAGGTGTTACGCAATAAAAATTTAAGGATTTGAGCGGGATAAAAACGGCAAATGACAGTAATAACGATATAAAAGAATTGCGAGGATACTTCTAAAATTTATTTTAATTGCGGGCGCAACTCACTCAAATTTTTAATCAAAACTTGTGCGTCATCCACCACAAACGCCTCTTGGCCTTTCTCCTCACGGGAGATGAGCTCATCAAGATCGATCGCGGATTTAATCACAAACCCGGCGTCTTTAATCATCCTTAACGTTTTTAAGTTTGATGATCCCTTGGTATTGAGATAACCCTGTAAAAAGAGCGAATTAGCCGGATAAAGGCTCATCACTTCCATACTACGCAGATGGCCTTCACGGCCCGCGGCCACCCTCAGTTCCGTCGATGGATTTAGAAATCGATACAAGCATAAAATCCGCAGGCAATACTGCGGCGTCAAATCCTGCGCTTGAGTTAAAATGTTGCCTTCAATTGGAACCAAAAAGTTAACCGGAATAGATTCCACCTTCAATTCCCGCAGCTGCATAGCAACATCAATGATATCCTTAGGCGCCTCTCCCATTCCCGCGATAAGCCCCGAACATAACTGGATCCCTGCTTTACGGGCAGAAGCTAATGTATTTAATCGATCATTAAATGTATGTGTTGTACAAATATTGGGATAGCGTTCTTCTGAGGTATTCAGATTGTGGTTCAAACGATCCAAACCGGCATCTTTAAGTTTCTGGGCCGACTCATCATTCAAAAGCCCGGCGGAAACACAGACCTCGCCTTTGGGATTAAGGGCTTTGATTTTACGAATTAATTCTGCGAGTTTTTCTGTCCTGCGTGCCGATGGTCCACGCCCCGCGGAAACCATACAGTATCGAAACGCGCCGTTATCATAAGCCGCCTTGGCCTCGGCGAGGATTTCCTCATCCGACTTTAAAGGATATTCTTCAATCTCAGCTTTGGATGTCTTGGCCTGGGCGCAGTAGTGGCAATCTTCCGGGCAATGGCCGTTTTGAACGTTGTTGATAATATGAACGGCCACTTCAAGCCCGCGGAATTTCTTACGAACCTGAAAAGCTGCGTCCAAAAGAGGAAGAAGCTCAATGTCTTGGGAGTTTAAAATCTGTTCGCAAATATTGCGTGGAATCAATTCGCCGGCGATCGCGCGATTGGCAAGGTCGGAATAAAATGTGCGGTTCATAATATTAATCAAAATCCCGTAGGGGCGGGTTTAAAACCCGCCCCTACATTTTCACGTATAAATCTGATTTCCCTGTTTCTTAAACTCGTTCGCCTTTTCTTCCAAACCCTTGCTCAGAGCTTCTTGTTCTTCCAAGCCCTGTTTCTCGGCGTAATCTCGAACATCTTGTGTGATCTTCATCGAACAAAAATTCGGTCCGCACATCGAACAGAAATGCGCGAGCTTAGCACCCTCGGCGGGCAACGTTTCATCGTGATATTCTTCGGCGGTTTCCGGATCCAGCGCTAAATGGAACTGATCCTTCCAACGAAATTCAAAACGCGCTTTCGATAACGCATTGTCCCAATCCTGCGCGCCGGGATGCCCCTTGGCCAAATCCGCCGCATGCGCCGCGATCTTATAGGCAATGATGCCGTCTTTCACGTCTTTTTTATTCGGCAATCCCAAATGTTCTTTAGGGGTCACATAACAAAGCATGGCCGTTCCAAACCAGCCGATCATGGCGGCCCCGATCGCAGATGTAATATGATCATAACCGGGCGCGATGTCCGTCGTCAAAGGTCCCAGCGTATAAAACGGCGCCTCATGACAAATCTCTAATTGTTTTTCCATGTTGACCTTGATCAAATGCATGGGCACGTGGCCAGGGCCTTCGATCATGGTCTGGATGTCATGCTTCCAGGCAATTTTGGTAAGTTCGCCGAGCGTTTCTAGTTCACCAAACTGCGCGGCATCGTTGGCATCAGCGATCGAACCCGGGCGCAAACCATCGCCCAAAGAAAAACTGACGTCGTACTGCTTCATAATTTCACAAATGTCTTCAAAATGCGTGTAAAGAAAATTTTCTTTGTGATGCGACAGGCACCACTTAGCCAGAATCGAACCGCCGCGCGACACAATTCCTGTCACGCGCTTGGCGGTTAAAGGAATATAGCGCAGCAAAACACCGGCGTGAATGGTGAAATAATCAACACCCTGTTCGGCCTGTTCGATCAACGTATCGCGGTATATTTCCCACGTCAAATCTTCAGCCTTGCCGTTGACTTTTTCCAACGCCTGATAGATCGGAACCGTGCCAATGGGAACCGGTGAGTTACGCAAAATCCATTCACGGGTTTCGTGAATATTTTTTCCCGTGGATAAATCCATGACCGTGTCCCCACCCCAGCGGATAGACCAGGTCATTTTTTCCACCTCTTCGGCGATCGAGGAACTGACCGCGGAGTTTCCGATATTTGCATTGATCTTGACCAAAAAATTACGGCCGATAATCATCGGCTCGATTTCCGGATGATTAATATTCGACGGAATAATGGCGCGGCCGCGGGCGACTTCATCTCGCACAAATTCCGGATTTAAGTTTTCGCGGATGGCAATGAATTCCATTTCCGGGGTGATGATGCCCTTACGGGCGTAATGCATCTGGGAAACATTCTTGCCGGGCTTGGCACGTAAAGGCTTTCGGACGCCTGGAAATCTGATAGGAAGAACGTTAGCATCGGCCTCACGTTCGCGGCGGTAAATTGAAGTTGATTCAGGCAGCTCTTCGACATCGCCCCGCCCCACGATCCATGACTTGCGTAATTCCGGCAGGCCTTGGGTAATGTCGACTTTAACTTCAGGGTCTGTATACGGACCGGCGGTATCGTAGACGCGAATGGGTTTATTGGAAATTTTGGTATTGCTAGGCCCGATGGTATCGGATAAAGCAATTTCACGGAAAGGAACGCGTAGATCTTTATGAATGATGCCTGCTTTATAAACCTTAGAAGAACCCGGTAAGGGTTTGTAACTCAACCAATTGGAATCGGGAAGCTGCTCCCGTTTGGCAGCTGGAACTTGAACAGACATTGTAAACCTCAAATAAATTTCTGATTAACCCGAATTTTGCACTGCAAAATTCGCCCAGGCCTCAAGCCTGGGTCGGCTGATTAAACCTCAAAGAGGTTTAATCACGACTGCCGAGGTAATCCCAGATTTCTTCCTAAAACAATCAAACAATAAAACTTTTGAAAAATCCGGGATTAACGAAGAAATGCGTGGGCATTATAGTACAAAGACAAAAGGAACGCAAAATAATCTTGGAAGAGGGGAAAATTTTTATTATACGATTGCCACTTGCTATCGACTCTCAGCAGTCACACCTAAGACCACCGGCAAGTCGGCAATGGGGGAAACATTAAGGATTATCGGCAACAAGCCGCTATCAATTTGAATATCTTTCACTTCTTTATTCTCACCTGGCAACTGAAAATCAAAATCCTGCCCCTGCACTTCAAGCTGTAACAGATCAAGATTAAAGTCAATACCCCCAGGCACATCATCTTTCCTATCTACAACAATATCTGACACGACCGTTTTATCAATAGTATTTCCATGTATCGGTAAATAACTAAATTCTTTAGCAAAACCATTCCCCTCCAAATCTAACTCTTGGTTTGGCTCCGCTCCTTTTATCGCATCCTCATCCAATAAATGTTTAACCTGCTTAGAAACATCAGAGGTAAAAATTATTCTTTGATTTTGGCCAAACCACCAAGGAACCCATTTAGGGCGCAAAGATAATCTCGAAATTATCACCATCTGTTTTCTTAAAGCATACCCCAAATGACCCATTCCACCTTCAACAGTTACAAGAAAATCCGCATAAAAAGCAAAATATTTCAAGTATCTCGGATCCTCCTTAATCGAAGGGGCTACAGCAATCGACTTTTTTTCTTCTGAGGTCATACTAGAAACTATTTGCTTAATAATCTCTGGTGTTCCCCAAGGCTGATCATTAGGCACCACAACAATTTTAAGACCTTGATCTATAAGCACACGAAACAAATCTTGTAATTCCTTGACACTCTCAATATTATCCCCATCATAACCTTTGCTCATTATTTCAAAACCAAAAGGATTAACAATAGCCACTGGTCGTATTTACGAATTTTTATCAATATTAAAATTCCCAATAGATTTCATTAAATCAATCCACAACTTTATTGCCTCTGGGTACAAGTTGCCCACAATAACCGATTTATGATTATTCATTTTCTCCCCCGTACTCAGAGGGATACCCAAGCCTGCAACCAACTTAAATGATGGATAATAAACACTCGCCACCTGGTGGTTATCCAAGAATAATAAGTTCTTTATATCTTTTCCAAAATATCTTATCTCATCAACTAAGAAATTATCCCCCAATTTATTTGTTTTTACATATAGAAACTGGTCGTCTTTCTTTTCGTATTGGAATCGGACTTTCGACTCTAACAAAGAACTGTAATTCCGTTCTTCATCAAAGTGGTTAACAACCATATCATATGATTTTCCTAATGCAACATCGACTTCTTCCTTATTATCTTGATTTACTACAGTAACTCTCGGATGGTTATATAGAAATGGACGTTTTGTTACAATTACCACAGATAAATCGTCATTAAAATCAAGCATAGATTGGATAAGAATATGGTTACGAATTAACTCATCTCCAAGCCCTTCATTAATATTATTAACAACCAATACATTTCCATTTTTGAACTTTTCCTTAACCATTTCTTGTAATTCTTTTAAAGCCTTGCCCTGTTCCGTTGAAAACAAAATTTCTCCCGCTTTCCTTTTCACTTCCGCAGAAATTCTATCTTCTTGCAAAGCCAAAATTAAAAAGGTTTGAAATGATTTATCTTTCTCAAACACTGATTTAATCTCTTCTAATATTGGATAAGTTAATCCTTTAGGATCCAAGAACATGACAGGTAAAATGATATTATTTAGAAAAAACTCTCTTTCGTCCTCAGGAAGCCCTTCTCTCAACATTAATATTATCTGTTCAAATTTAACCACCCCTAAATTCTTCTTCAGAGTCACAGCCCAATGCTCCAGAGAATTACCATTAAATTGAAACAAATTGTTTCCAGCCGCAAGGTTAAGATCCCCAAAATCATCTGGATTGATATATGTCCCAACAATATTATCAACTGATGGCAAAACGTTTCTTTCTTTAGCCAATTTAAACAAATTCGTCAAAGAGGGTGCCTCTTGGTCCCATTGCCGTAATAACTTTGCCGCTTTTATCATATTATCCTTGATCCATTGGCGCATCTGTTCTGCTGTCAGCTTTTCGGACAACCCTCGTTCTTTTCTAACCTTCTCCATTTGCCTTTCCCATTGCTCAACCTTATATTGTTCATTGGCCCTCACGGTTGGGTTGTCTGCATAATCACTATCTATATATACGACAGGAATTCCGTTTTCTTCATACACTATGCCAGCTTCTGTTCTTGCCTTAACTCCCAAACCAATGTGCCCAAACTGTCCCGTCGCTCTTAACAATCCTTCAATTAAATAAACCTTCGCAGGCTTCCCATTGTTTAATAAAATCGGCATCCCATTACCAACTTTCCCTTCTTGAAACTGACTCGCAATATACTCATTCACAAAACGCGCCGACACCCTCGGCTGGCGGTAAACTCCCATTATCCAGCTTAACTTCCCTTCCACCGTCGAGTTGGCAAGCACATTGGGATTTGTTTCAATCTCTAGAGGAACTTTAAGCTGCAGCCCCCCTGAAAAATACTTACGCGGTATCACCGTCTGACTTGTCGCATCATAATCTTCCTTGATGTAATTGAACACCCCTTGTTTGAACGCCTCTAAGTACTGCTGATAAATTTTCTCCTTAATCGCCCTGTCTTTGACTTCAACTCCCGCCGTCTTCTTTTGATCGGAATACTTTTGGTTAAGCACACTTTGCCTGAGATTTTCCTTATACCATTTTGCCAAAATGAGCGACTGATAAATCTGTCGTAGTTGAGCAAAATTCTTCCCCTCATTGACTTCTTTTTCCAGCACCGGAAGAATAATCTCTCGGACAATCTGACTGCCCAGGTTGTTGACCGCCCCCGCACGCGGAACCTCAGACGAAGAATGCGCACCATCCACTTCAGCCGCTCCAACCCTTTCGCCCTTCTGCTGAGACAAAGCAAAATAATCTTCCTCCAGCATCACCTTCAAATGACTCTTGATCACATACGCTGTGCCAGCATTCTGATAGACCACCGCCTTATCCGGTACAACCCACACCTTGTTAAAGGTGTTCATAGGTACATCTGTTGTTCCAAACTGCCGGCCAACCCGTTCATAAACCAGACTCCAAAATTGTTTCCCTAAGTTTCCTTCCGGATAAATCAATGACGCTGTTAATTGTTTAAGAATATAATCCTGCACTAACAAATCACGTCCCATTTCAGTTAAACCGAATTCGGAAGGGATTATCTTGTTCTTCTCATACGGAGACAAATTGACCCACAGGTCATTTTCGGGTATGGTTAATGCGGCGAGAAAATATTTAATTAGCGTAGTGGCTTCTTCCCTTAATTCTTGAGACTCCAACTGGGCGTTTCCAGAATCCAAAATAAACTCAAATTTAAATGGATCATTCCCATCCACCCTCATCCCCTTGAGCATAGGTGGCACATAGGCTGAAGTGATTGTAATCATCCTTCCCGGCCTAGGAAGATTAGACATCGACGCTTCGGCTATAAATGAAGGAACAATCTGCCCGCTTATAAAACTTAATAAAAGCAAGGCATGGAATATTTTCGAACAAATCGCCAAGATATTCTGATTTATGTCCATGATAGTTAATGAGTTACAGCCAAAAGATTATTGATTATTCAAGGAAAGTCCGACGTACTATCAAGTCAAATAATTTGCACTGGAAGACAAAAAAGCACCTCTTTATACACACAAAGACATCATAATAATAACATTTATATGCAGGAAATTCAAATATTTACATCTTTATTATATATTAACTAAAAGACGTTCCGCAGCCGCAGGATGAGGAGGCGTTCGGGTTTCTGTACTTAAAACCGCTCTCTTTGAGGGTATCGATGTAGTCGACCTGGATGCCTTGGAGGAAAGGAACGCTTTCTTCGTTGACGATGATGCGCAGCCCGTTTTGCTCGGAGGTCTTATCATTATCGTAGGGATTTTTCTGGAATTTCATCTCGTAGGAAAGCCCAGCGCAGCCGCCTGTGACGACACCAACGCGCAAGGCATAACCTTCCTTGCCTTCTTTGGCCATCATGGATTTGACCTTTTCAATGGCCGAATCCGTCAGGATAACCACAGGCTGGTTGGATGTTTCTTTAGTTGAATTCTGGGTATTCTGTTCCATAGTTTTAAAACCTCACTGGGAATATACCACACCCCTACCGATTAAGCAACTCATACCTATGGGGCAATATCCACGATTTTTGACTTAATAATCTTAAAGTTTCTCCTCGAGGAAAGAAGGTAATGCTCCTGCAATTCCCATGGTTTTGGCTCGCGTTTTAAAAGACTGACATCCAAACGATCAAGCAGTTTGCCATCCCTCACCCGGCGAAGTTCAAGGCCTGCCGAACGGAAAATCGGCCAACTGCCGGCAAAATCCCACAACGAAGACCTTAAGAAGCATCCGCATCCCCGGCCAATCGCAGGCCACAGAAGATTGACTACAGCGCAGGCTTGAATCATCACATGAAAGTGCGGGTCGTTTAAACTGTACTTGCGAAAATAATTGTCGTTACAAAAAAATGTCGTCTGACTCGAAATTTTCTGGTCAACAGGCACGATCTTTTTTTTCTTCTGTTTATTTGAAAACGCATGAGAAACATAATACGAATTCTTTCCATCGCAATAAAATAATTCCTTAAGCAGAGGAAAGTAAACAACACCCAACCACGGCTTTAAATCCTTAAGCAGACCGATGGATATTCCGAAAGTTGGAATACCATTGGCATAAAGCCGCGTGCCATCAATCGGGTCAACAGACCAAATATATTTAGAACGCTCAAGGCGCTTTTGATCCAGATACTGGATAACCGAAGGGTCTTCCTCATCAATCAAAATATGATCAGGATCCGAAAGATACGGCGCAAGTATCTTATGCGCGAGCCTCGAGACCGCACGATCTGTCTTAGTGACGATCGTCCGGTCCGCTTTAATGCCGGGATCGCTTTTATGGATATTCTTAAGCGCGATTGCCCCGCCCTGGCGGACGAAGCGCAGCATGACATTTAAATAATTGTTCATAATTTTAGAGTTGATAGGTGATAGGTGATGGTGGATAGTAATCGTAGATGGTTACCATCAACCATCACCTATCAACTATCACCTACCCACAATCGCCTTCTGCTATTTCGGTGCATAAATAAGCGTAATACTGCTCGTAAACCCATGCAAAAAGTTAACTCCTCCCACCGGGCCAATCTCACCGGCACAGAAAAATCCGGCGGCAGGCACGGGGCCGATATTTTGCTGGATCATCTTGATGTCGTGGTCTTTGACCTGAAAAAGATTTTCTCCCCGTCCATTGCAGGAAAAAACGAATGCGCCCTTTAAACGGTGCTGAGCAAAATGATCCTTGTGCGTGTTTAAAAGTTCCGTCAAATCCTCCTGGGCTGTCTTGGCATCCCGCAAATGAAACTGGATCGTTTGTCCGACGTGAACATAATCTGCCACCGCGCCCGATCCGGTATCTGGATCAATTCCCATCACACCGCGGATCAAAAAATCGCCACGCTTAAATTTATGATTATATTCATTCATCGCGATCCCGACAAATAGGGCTTCCTGCGCAAGCTCCTTGTCTCGAAGCGTTGCCTGTTCAAAAATTTCCTTGATGACGTCATAAAACGGACGCCCCGCAAGCTCATGAATAATGTTCTCCTCGGCCTTGGTGATAATATAGGTCTTACCGATAGGCCGGCAACCTTGCGAAACCACGGTCTCAACCGCAATATTCCCTGTCAAAATCACTCCGGCAACCCCCTCATCATATATTTGATTGTTTAAAATCAACACATTTTCTCGAGGCTGTGTTGCTGCGCTGGCAAGGCCGCCCACAATACTGCATTTAGGATATGCCTGGTTGATCTGACCAAGAAACTGGTTGGAATCAATCAAAAACGGATCCGGAAGCACAAGAAAACTTGGGCGCTCATTTGGGAAAACTTCAAAGAATTTATAAATATCTTCAGGCGTTCGCAGTTCATCTAACTGATTTTGATCGATATAAAACGGCCGGATGGTTACATCCGGCAACCGGGCGAGCATCAATACCGCCGAGGGCAAGCCTTCAATCTCATGCTGATTGCCGATGATACCGGCACAGGTGCACGAAAGAAAATGCTGAATGCCCACCGTTGCCGCAATCTGCTGGTATATCTCTTTAGCATCGTAAGGCATGACCGGCGTAACGAACAAAACAGCAAGATCAAACTCACCGCTGACTCCAGCTAAAAGCTGGTCGACGATCCGGTCTTTCTCAACAGTATTTGCCAGACGGCTGATAAATTCCATGCCAACTTTCCATAAAATGGTTTTCCTAAAATTTTTCCAAGCTCACTTCATTGAAGCACGAATCATCAAGATTGGAATGTCCGTGCGATGGCGGATGACATCGGCAACACTTCCTAAAATGAGGTCTTTGACAAATTTGTGGCCATGAGTAGCCATGGCGATTAGGTCGCATTTTTCTTGGTCAGCCACGGAAAGAATCCCATCAGCAGGCTCCCCCTGCACCAAAATAGTACGAACCTTAAGGCCGTACTGCTGAAGTTCCTTCTGGCGCTTCTCAAGATAACTCTTATCACCTTTGATTTCTTCGGAATCAGCCAGATTCAATTGATTTTGAAGACGGGCGGCATAACCGTCAGCCACATGAACAAGGATCACTTCTCCTCCGGTCAATTTAACCAATGGTTGAATATGATCAATAATCGCCTGATCCGCAGAAGAATTATCCAAAGGAATTAATATTTTTCTATACATGATTTTCATTATACCAACCATTCTCTAAAAATTTGAATTAATAAATAACAGTTCAGACCCACAATGATCGCGGTAATAAACCAAGAAAGGATTTGTAGCCACATCGCGTTGGTGAACTTTCCCATTTTTTTCTTCTCGCTGGTGAACATAACCAGCGGAATGACCGCAAAGCTAAGCTGCATTGAAAGAATGACTTGGCTTAAAATCAACAGCTGTCCAACCCCCTTTTCGCCGAACATAGCGGCGACAATAACGGCAGGCACAATCGCGACCAAACGTGTCAATAATCGCCGCATCCACGGACGTAAACGGATTTCAAGAAATCCTTCCATAACGATCTGTCCGGCCAACGTTCCCGTCAAGGTTGAATTTTGCCCTGAAGCTAACAGAGCAACCGCAAACAGAACGCTCGCTAACGGCGCGCCTAACATCGGTGTCAACAATTGATACGCATCGGCAATATCAGCGACACTCTCGTGGGCGGTCCCGTGAAACGTGGCAGCACTCAAAATCAAAATCGCGGCATTTATAAAAAATGCGAATAAAAGAGCGACTGTTGAATCGATCGTTGCAAAACGCACGGCCATGGATTTACCCTTGTCGTTGCGTTCAAACGCGCGAGTCTGCACAATGCTTGAATGCAAATACAAATTATGCGGCATGACGGTTGCCCCGAGAATTCCGATGGCAATGTAAAGCATCTCGGGGTTCATTACAATCTGGGCCTTTGGCAAAAGATTCGAAGCCACACCCAGCCACTGCGGGTGTGAAACAATCATCTCATACCCAAAGCACCCACCGATAATGATGATAAGGCTCGCCACAATGCATTCCAAAATGCGAAATCCTTTGTTCTGAAGAAAGAGCACGATCATAACGTCAAGCGCGGTAATAATAATGCCCGCAACGAGCGGAATGCCAAATAGCAAATTAAGCGCAATGGCCGAACCGATAACCTCTGCCAGGTCGCAAGCAGCAATCGCAAATTCGCATAGGATCCACAAAAACATGGAAACGGGTTTTGAATAATGGTCGCGGCAGGCCTGGGCCAGGTCGCGGCCAGTGACGATCCCCAGCTTCAAAGAAAGATGCTGCAGGATGATCGCCATAAAATTGGAAATTAAAATAACAGAGATAAGCGTATAACCGAATTTAGCGCCGCCAGCGAGATCAGTCGCCCAATTGCCAGGATCCATATACCCGACGGCAACCATAAGGCCAGGCCCGGCAAATGCCAGCATTTTACGCCAAAAACTCGCGTTCGCAGGCACTGGTATAGAAGCAAACACTTCCTGAAGACTGGGCATGGATCTTTTTCGTCTCCAACCCAATTCTGATTGATTATTTTTATTACTCATAGATCTCCCTTATTAATAACGAACAGACATTCCTATAAACGGATTAAAATCATCCGCCGAGCGTGTTGTCGCCACATTAACCCCCAAGTCAAGCTGCGTATCATCATTAATGGCATATGTAAGCCCCGCGTCCGCTGTTCCCTGCCATCGGATGGAGCGATCGGAAAAATGACGGCTGAAGAATTCAGCATAACCGCTTAAATTACCGACGATGGCGTGGCTGACGGTGATGCTTTTGACAAATTCGGTGTGATAACCGGAACGGCTATCATTATGATTAAAATCAAATTCCGCCATCAGCCCCATGGACCAATCGTGTGGGAGTTTCAATGCGAGCGGAATAATAACGCCGCCTTCAATATCGTCATTACCAAGTTGATCCGTATTAGTCGGAAACTTGACAAACGGCATAACCGCCAATGCGCTTCTTCCACCGTCATTACCCCAAATATTCACTTTAAGGCGCGTTTGCATATCGCCCACTCCTCTTTTACGTTCGGTTACGGCCTCGCGGCTGCGTTCCATAATATAGGGGCTTACCACCCACTGAAGATCTACGTTATTTAAAAGCCCAATCTTTAAATTCCACGGAGCAACGCTCCAGGCCTCTGCCCGTGTGTCATCGCCTGACGGATTACGGTGATCATAGGTGTAGTCCAGAAAGCTCATCTCCAGCTGATAATGCCCAGCGTCAACGGTATAAGCGCTTTCGGTTTTATCCGGGCGGTCTGTCGACATCGGCCGCATCATTTCTTTAGGCGTTGGATTAAAGAAATGATATCGGCTCTTATCATTCCCTTCTACTTGCGCTTCTACGGACATGGCTGAGAGAATTAAGACCGTAAGGAAGCAAAACATTACATATTGTTTCATAATAACCCCCCATGAAAGCGAGACACTATCTCATTAATATATAAAAAAAATTTATTCTCCGTTTTTCTGACACGAGCGGCAAATGCCATAAAAATGCATCTCATGCCCTAAAACTTTGAAATCCTGCTTCTCTAAATAAGGGCGATAGACAAGGTCTTCTTTAAGATCCGGGAATTCAATAAACTTGTGGCATCGCACACACTGGGCGTGATGATGTGGTTTTTCATCGTAAACATGCTCAAAATGATGATGCTTGTCGCCAAACGCTGTTTCCCGGACAACTCCGGCCTCTAACAATTCGTGCAAGGCGCGATAGACTGTCGCTCTTGAAACCGCAGGCTTTTTTCCTAAACAAGTCTTTGCCAACTCTTCCGCGGTGAAATGCCCGTGACTATGCATCACTTCAGTAAAGACAGCATCCCTGCCTTTACTGACTTTAAGCCCGGCATCTTTTAAATACCGTTCAAATTTCTGTCGTTCTTGAGAAATTTTATTCATATCTGACCTTATATGAGACAGTGTATCATCTAAAAATAATAATTCAACCTTATTTTTCTAAAAAACCACCCCGAGGAAAAGGATGGCTTATCGCCCAATAATTTCAAATTCATTAACCCAAATCACCTCACATGAACCATCGCCGGTATCTGCACGACTTTGGGAGGAATTCCAATACCATCCGTCGTCAGCAGACACATTGACCAAATAGCCTTTAAATTCAACCGTATCCCCCTTGTGGACTTTCTGGATTTTCTTTTCAATATCAGGCGAGGAAGGAATCAAATGCATATTCCCGCTATGGGAAATAATTTCGCCATGCGCGATAGGCGCGTGCTGGTAAGAAAAAAAATACCACCGGTTGCCCTGGGAAATAGAAATGTCTTTGAGCACATCCCCATCGGACATCGGCCCCCAGCCCAAGGCCAAATCAACGGGAACAAGCTCACTGTTGCGTCCCCAATAATAATGGTGAGCGCTTAACACTACCGCCCTGATTTCAAACGCGGCCTGAGGCTTGATTGTATATTTTTTATAAGAAAACGGTTTAGTGCTGGATAGTGATTTCTGAATAGGAACAGCGGGAGCGATTGCACCGGGATAAAATTTCTCCTGTTGCGACGTCCACTGATGATAAGTCAACGCCGCGAGGCAAAGAAGAAAGATAATGAGATAATCAGTGCGCATTCCATGGATGCGTAGGGGTGAGCTTGGCTATCCTGAACTGTCGAACGACAGGACATGAAAACCCGTCCCTACAATTTAAATATTACACACGCCATTTAATAGAACAGCCCATGGACGGCTTTTGTTTGGAATCAATGGGAATGCCTGCGGCCATGTTATTTAAAGCCTCTTTTAATTCCTCGCGGGTAACCGCTTCTTCGTCCTTCCAGTTGTCATCAATACGGCCGTGATAAACAAGTTCTTTATTCTTGTTGAACAAATAAATATCCGGCGTGCATTGAGCACGAAAGACTCGGGCAGTATCCTGATTTTCATCGACCAAATAAGGAAATTCAATCTTGAGTTCTTTGATTTTCTCAATCATCTTAGGGGGCGAATCGTCGGGAAATTCTGGATTGATATTCGGATTTATCGCAACCGTCCCAACCCTCATACCCTTAGCATAATTAGCCAGGTTCACCACCCGCGGCCAAACAGCGAGCGCATACGGGCAATGGTTGCATGTAAACACAACCAACAAACCGCGCTCACCAAAAAGCTCAGCGGTTTTATACGCCTTTCCCGCAGGATCTTTGAGTTGAAATTCAGGAATCTTAGTCCCCAATGGAATTTTGACCGATTCTAATAACGCCATAAGTCCTCCTTTATTGACACGGCGAGTATATTACCGTCGATCAAGATTCGCGTCAAGCTTGCGTTTTATCTGAACACCACCAAAACGATTAATCATAACGTACCCTTTTGTTTGCAAAAAGAAATTTCTGAATCTTTTAAACAAATCCAGGCCTTAATAACGCTAAGTTCGTTTTCTTTAATAAAATTTTCTTCTTTTAACCTGCTGACCTCTTGAACATTCCTATCTGCCTCAGCTTTTACTAAAATAATCTCTGCTGCTTTGGCCGCGTTTTGGGCAACCATCTCGGAGAATCCACTGTACAGCCCCGTTGTTTGTTTATTAAGTTCTTTGATCGCCTCGATGATCGGAGCCACAAGCACCGCGTAATCGAGCATCTGGTAGCCGGTATTTGGTTGTTCCACAACTGCCGTCGGAAACACTTTCTGGACTTCCTGCGCGATCATACCAATCGAATGATTGCCGGGGCTCAATGATTTTTCGTTCCAATCAAATTCAACGCCGCGCAAAGAAACAATTTTAGACAAAGAACTTTCGATTTCGTGCACGTTATCTTTCAGCCGAATGTCCGATGAACAGTTCGTCGCGCCGGCGCCGTTACCCAAAATACAATTGGTTGATCCCTGCACACGTAAATTCCCTCTAACATGAAGTCCTTGCGTCGGACTCCAAGTTCCGATGCCCACATTGCCGCTCATGACCGCAAGCGCCGCCACAGGTGTTGTCGTCCCGATCCCCACATTACCGCCCATAATCACTAATTTCCCGCTCGATGCTGCCACGTCCCGATCCCCACATTTCCGTTAATCGCCATACCTATACTAGGGCTAGAGATGGCAAGATAGGGCGTCGTCGTACCAACAGCAACATTCCCCACAATAGATAACGTATTCGTTGGACTCCATGTTCCAATACCAACATTGTTACCCACCACTGTTAAAGCCCCCCTCGGATTAACCGTTCCAATACCCACATTCCCGCCCACAACAATCAATTTCCCGTTATTCGTCGCCCAAGTTCCGATACCAACATTACCTTCTATCGCCATCCCATTATCAGGAGCAGAAATTTTCAAGTACGGCTCCGTTGTTCCGATGCCGATGTTACCTATAAGCGACAATCGATTGCTCGGGCTCCACGTACCGATACCTATGTTTCCATTCATAACCGTCAAGGCACCCACGGGCCTTGCCGTGCCGACACCGACATTTCCGCCCATAACGATCAACTTTCCTGAGGTCGCCCAGGTTCCAATACCTACATTCCCCTCAACCATCATCCGATTAAGCGTAGTGGCAATCCTACGATAAGGCGTTGTCGTTCCTATTCCGAGGTTTCCAACTATAGTTAAAGCGCTCGTAGGAGTTGTTGTCCCGACCGCCACCAAATCTGAAGTCGTCGTCAGATAAAGATTTGTTCCGCTGTACGACCAACCGTTTGAAGTATCTAAACCTGTTAACGCGGAACCGTCGCCGACAAAAGCGGTTGCGCTCACCGTATCTTTCACCTCCAGTATAGACACCGGACTCCATGTCCCGATGCCCACGTTGCCATTCATAACCACAATAGCACCGACGGGACGCGTTGTACCAACCCCCACGTTTCCACCCATGACAATCAATTTCCCGTTATCGGCCGCCCATGTTCCTATCCCCACATTCCCCTCAGCCACGATACCGTTATCGGGGCCGGGGATCTTTACATATGGTTCTGTTGTTCCCAATCCTACACTCCCCACGATTGACAAACGATTAATCGCTCTGAATGTCCCGATGCCCACATTCAAATTCATAATCGTTAGCGCACCCTCTGGCAACAATGTTCCGACCCCAACATTCCCGCCCATCACAATTAATTTCCCGTTATCCGCCGACCATGTTCCTATCCCGACATTGCCCTCAGCCACGATCCCGTTGTTAGGACCTGGAATCGCAAGATACGGTGTCGTCGTTCCAATACCGATATTACCTCTGATCGCCAATCGATTATTCGGGCTCCATGTTCCGATGCCCACATTCCCATTCATAACCGTAAAGGCGCCCACCGGCGTTGTCGTACCGATCCCAACATTCCCGCCCATGACAATCAACTTTCCAAATGCTGCCGCCCATGTTCCTATCCCCACATTACCTTCCACAGCAATCCCATTGCTCGGCCCTGAGATGGCGCGGTAAGGAGTCGTCGTCCCGATTCCAATATTACCGGAAAGAGCTAACGTATGATTTGGACTCCACGTGCCGATGCCCACGTTGCCACTCATCACTGTCAGTGCTCCCGCCGGCGTGAGCGTTCCAACCCCTACACCCCCACCCATGACAATTAATTTTCCATTGTTCGCCGCCCATGTCCCGATGCCTACATTCCCTTCGACGATAAGACCGTTGGCAGGACCAAAGTCATCCAAGTACGGCCCTGTCGTTCCAATTCCGACATTACCGACAACCGTCAATCGATTGCCGGGACTCCATGTTCCAATACCCACATTCCCGTTCATAATTGCGAGCGCGCCCACCGGCATTACTGTTCCAATCCCTACCCCGCCGCCCACAACAATCAATCGTCCGTTGTCCGCCGCCCATGTTCCGATGCCTACATTCCCCTCGGCAATGAGGCCATTGGCAGGGCCTACGATATTGCGATATGTACTTGTAGTCCCTATCCCTACATTCCCCACCACTGTTAAAGCGCCCACAGGCGTTGTTGTTCCGATTGCGACTAAATCTGTGGTTGTTGTCAAATACACATTCGTGCCGCCTTCTGTCCAGCCGCTGGCGCCTCCACCCACACCGCTTAATCCGGAACCATCGCCTAAGTATGCTGTGGCCGCGACAGTTCCTATCACTTGCAATTCTGACGTCGGGCTCCAGGTGCCGATGCCAACGTTACCGTTCATGACAACTAATCCGCCCACGGGCGTGGACGTGCCGATCCCGATATTAGAACCCACGGTCGGCAAATAAGATGATTGCGCAAACCGCGCGTTCAAGCACAAAAACAGGCAGGCCACGAACAGCCTCACCCAACCCATCGCACGATTGGTTAAGAAGATTCTGATCCGCGAATTAAAATATTTACTTTTTAAGACATCCATAATTATCTAATTAAAATCCTGTTGAAGAAATTTCTAACCTCTTCTGTGGGTCATTACAAAAAACAGCATTTGGATCCTGGAAACAGATCCAGGATTTAATGGTATTAATTTCTTTTTCTTTGACGACATTTACTTCTTTTAATTTGAGGATTTCCTGACTACTCAAATCTGTTTCTGCTCTCAGCGATTTAATCTCCTCTGCCTTGGCCGCATTTTGAATAGCCATCCGCGAGAATTTGCTATACAGACCTGTCGTTTGTTCGTTAAGCTCTTTGACCGCTTCGATGATTGGAGCCACAAGCACCGCGTAATCAAGCATCATGTAACCCGTCTGAGGATCTTCCACAACCGCCGTCGGAAATACCTTTTGAACATCCTGCGCGATCACACCTATTGAATGCATGCCGGGGCTCAAGGCTTTCTTATTCCAGTCAAACTCAACGCCACGCAGAGAAAGTATTTTGGGCAAAGAATCTTTAATTTCCTGCACGTTATCTTTCAGCCGGATGTCCGATGTGCAGTTCGTTGCACCGGCACCGTTGCCCAAAGTACAGTCGGTCGAACCCTGCACACGCAAATTGCCGACAACATGAAGCTTCTCCGTCGGACTCCATGTTCCGATCCCCACATTGCCGTTCATAACCGCAAGCCCCGCCACCGGTGTCGTCGTCCCGATCCCCACATTGCCACCCATGACAATTAACTTTCCATTATCCGCGGCCCAGGTTCCGATCCCGATATTGCCCTCAGCCACGATCCCGTTATTAGGAGCTGGAATGGCANNCCCAGCCGCCGCCCATGTACCGATCCCAACGTTACCTTCAATCGCCATACCGTTATTCGGACCGGCAATACGCCGATATGGCGTCGTCGTTCCTATGCCAATATTTCCCATAATTGATAATGTATTATTTGGAACCCATGTTCCGACGCCCACATTTCCATTCATGACCGCAAGCGCGCCCGCCGGTGTGAGCGTTCCGATCCCCACATTCCCGCCGAGCACAACCAACTTCCCACTTGCTGCCGCCCACGTACCAATCCCCACATTTCCTTCAACAACCAGACCGTTGCCGGCTCCGATAATAGAGCGATAAGGTGTGGTTGTTCCGATCCCGACATTCCCCACCACTGTTAAAGCACCCACTGGTGTTGTTGTTCCGATCGCTATCAAATCAGCTGTGTTAGTAAGATGAATATTAACACCATCATCGGTCCAACCGTTGCCAGAGATGCCGCTTATCGAAGAACCATTGCCCGCAAATGCTGTGGCAGTAAGCGTTCCCACTACCTGCAATCTTGACGTCGGGCTCCATGTTCCGATGCCCACATTCCCGTTCATGACCGTGAGCGCTCCGACCGGTGTTGTTGTGCCGATACCAACATTCCCGCCCATCACAATTAATTTCCCAGCCGCCGCCCATGTACCGATCCCAACGTTACCTTCAATCGCCATACCGTTATTCGGACCAGCAATACGTCGATATGGCGTCGTCGTTCCTATACCAATATTTCCAATAATTGATAATGTATTATTGGGAACCCATGTTCCGACGCCCACATTCCCATTCATAACCGTAAAGGCACCCACCGGCGTTGTCGTACCGATCCCAACATTACCACCCATGACAATCAATTTTCCAGTTGCCGCCGCCCATGTTCCTATCCCCACATTACCTTCAGCCACAATCCCGTTATTGGGACCTGGAATCGCAAGATACGGTGTCGTCGTTCCAATACCGATATTACCTCTGATCGCCAAT
>CXWL01062092.1_pt1 | contig 21822 bp, 18 predicted proteins | sample 590931 | NCBI WGS metagenome assembly CXWL01 (sample SAMEA3498368, study PRJEB10139) | groundwater metagenome | biome: water well; material: biofilm material | place: Germany | collected 2015-04-27 | reverse complement strand
AAGGTGGCGCCGACCTCGGCGTCGGTGATGATCCTGGGCGAAAGCGGCACCGGCAAGGAAGTGCTGGCGCGCGCGCTGCACGCGCTCAGCCCGCGTGCTTCGAACCGCTTCATGGCGATCAACTGCGCCGCGATCCCGGAAAACCTGCTCGAGAGCGAACTGTTCGGCTACGAAAAGGGCGCCTTCACCGGCGCCGCCAAGCAGACCAAGGGCAAGGTCGAACTGGCGCACGGCGGCACCTTCTTCCTCGACGAGGTCGGCGACCTGCCGATGGCGCTGCAATCGAAACTGTTGCGCTTCCTGCAGGAACGGGTGATCGAGCGTGTCGGCGGCCATGAGGAAATCCCGGTCGACGTGCGGATCGTCTGCGCGACCCACCAGAAGCTCAAGGACCTGACCGCCACCGGGCGCTTCCGCGAGGACTTGTACTACCGGCTGTCCGAAATCGTCGTCACCATCCCGCCGCTGCGCGACCGGGTCGGCGACGCGGCGCTGCTGGCGCACCACTTCAAGAACAAGTTCAGCGCGCAGGAATCGCGCTCGGCCCTGCATTTCAGCAACGAGGCGCTGGGCGTGATCGAAGCGTACGGCTGGCCGGGCAATGTGCGCGAAATGGAAAACTGCATCAAGCGCGCGGTGATCATGACCGACGGCCAGTATATCGGCGCCGACGACCTCGGCCTGTCCGGCCCGGCGGTGGAAGAAGAACCGCTGAACCTGCGCCAGGTGCGCGACGAGGCCGAGTACAAGGCGATCATCAAGGCGCTGGCGCGGGTCGACGGCAACATCGTCAAGGCCTCGGAACTGCTGGGCATCAGCCGCCCGACCATGTATGACCTGATGAACCGGCATTCGATCAAGTCGGGCGCCTGAGGCTGCGCGCCCGTCCGCCATGACCCTGATTGCCGCGCTCGAAACGGTTCTCAAGATCATCCTGCTGCCGCCCGGCTGCCTGCTGCTGCTGTATGTGCTCGGGTTGCTGGCGTGGCGGCGCCACCCCCGGCTGGGGAAGATCATCTGCCACGGCTCGGTGGCCGCGCTGTTCCTGCTCAGCACGGGCATCGGCTCCTGGCTGCTGGTGCATCCGCTCGAGTCGCTCGAGCCCGCAATCGGGGCCGAACCCGTGCCGCATGCGCAGGCAATCGTCGTGTTGTCGGCCGGCAGGATCAGGCACAGCCCCGAATACGGGGGGCGCGCGATGCCCGACTTTACGGCGCTCGCGCGCATGACGTATGGCGCCCATCTGGTCAGGACCACCCATCTGCCGCTGCTGGTCACCGGGGGCCTGCTCAGCGACGCTGCCGACGACGAGGCGCTGGCGATCGGAATGAAGCGGGTGTTCGAGCACGACTTCCAGATTCCGGTGCAATGGTTTGAAACAGAATCCCGCAACACTGCCGAGAACGCCAAATTTTCGGCGGCAATTCTCAGGCAGGCGGGGGTAGGGCACATCATCCTTGTCACCAATGCGATGCACATGCGGCGCGCGCGCCAGGCGTTCGAGCGCGAGGGAATCGCCGTCACGCCAGGGCCGACTTTCTATTCCGAGCCGGGCAGGTTAGACCTGAGAAGGATCTTGCCAACCCTGGAAGGCCTGCGGCGCTCGCATTGCGCCTTGTACGAATGGCTCGGCCTGGCTCGGGACAAGTTTTTTTGAAAGTGATCAGAATGCGCTATTTACGAATCGTCGGATGGGTTTCAGTCGGCAGCCTGACCGTACTGGCGGCCGCTGCCGCCGCAGGGCTGTGGTACCTTGACGATATCGGGGTCGCCCCTTATGCGCTGTCGCGCCGTATCGCGCCGGACCCGAACAAGAAAGACCCCTTATTTTTCCGTGGCAGAAAGTGGGCCGAATCCGTGTTACTGCGACTGGACCAGCGCAATATCGTGCCGATCGATCCCGCCAGCCTGGCGATGGGCGCGAACGCATCAGTCGCTGCCGTTACGCCACCGCAAGGCGGGCGCGCCGTCGCCGTGTCCAGCGAGGGCGAAGTGCGCGCGGCGATCAGCCATGCGATGCCCGGCGACGTGATCACGCTGGCGCCCGGCACCTACCGGTTTGCCGGTCCCGCGATCGAGGTCACGCGCCCGGGCGCCGCAGCCGCCACCATCACGGTGCGCGCGGCCAGCAGGGGAACCGTGCTCATCGAGATCTTGGCGCGCGAAGGATTTTCGGTCTACGCGCCATACTGGCGGTTCGAAAACCTGTCGATTCGCGGTGTATGCAGCAACCATTCGGACTGCGACCATGCATTCCACGTGGTCGGCGACGCCCACCATTTCGCCGCATTCCATAACGACATTGCCGATTTCAATGCGCACTTCAAGATCAACGGCAACCGCAGCCGCTTTCCCGACCACGGCAGGCTCGAAGCGAATACCCTGACCAACCATTCGGCACGCCGCACCGCCAATTCCGTCACGCTGATCGACCTGGTCGGCGCCAGTGACTGGACTGTCCGCCGCAACCTGATCGCGGACTTCATCAAGCAAGGAGGCGACCGGATCAGTTACGGCGCCTTCGCCAAGGGGGGCGGGGAGCGCAACGCATTCGAGCAGAACATCGTCTGGTGCGAGCGCCTGCTGCGGGACCACCCTGGACAACGGGTCGGCATCTCGCTGGGCGGCGGCGGTACCGGGCCGGGATATTGCCGTGACACTAAGTGCATCACCGAGCAGGACGACAGCGTCGTCGCGTCCAACCTGATCGCCTCATGTTCGGACGATGGGCTGTACATGAACAATGCCGCGCGCAGCCGCGTGTCCCACAATACCGTGGTCAGTACGGCCGGCATTGAGCTCAGGTTTCCGGGCACCAGCGCCGATGTCGAGGGCAACCTGATCGACGGTCCGATCCGCATCCGGAATGGCGCCCTGGCGCGCGAGGTGGATAACCGCACCACGCCGATCGCGTACCGGTATATCGGTTACCGGCCGAATGGCGGCTGGTTCGCCAGCCGCAACGGCAACAGCCTGGCGTGGGCGGGCGCCGCACCGCGCCGGGAATCGGTCAACGCGGTGCCGGCCGACCTGTGCGGTGCGCGCCGACCCCGCACACCCACTTACGGTGCGTTCGAAGATTTTTCCGCTTGCCGCCCGGGCTCCGCCACCGATTGAACTTGCGCGGCGGCCGGCTTGTCTTCCCACTTGCCCAGCGCGACCAGCTTGTTTTTCAAGGCTGGCAATGGGAAGTTGAGGGAATACGCTTTCTGTGCATACATCAGCGCCTTGTCGTAATCCTTGGTCTTCATGTATGCCAACCCGGCATTGTAGTTCAGGGTCGGGTTGTCCGGCTCCAGTTCGACTGCCCGCTTGAATTGCGCCAGCGCCTCCTTTTCCCTGCCATTCGCGACCAGGTGGGTCGCGAACACCGCATGGGCTACCCCGTCGTCCGGCGCGAACTCGAAAGCGCGCAGGAAATAGCATTCGACCGGGTATTTGGCGCCGTGTACCATGGGGGTTTTTTCAACCCGGCCTTGCCTCGACATGGCCGCCAGGGCCCGGTGATGGTTGGGCCAGGCGCGCAAGGTGTAGTCGAGGTCGGCTCCCACCGAGCCAGTCGACCCCTTGATATTCTGCTCAACACTCGTGGTGAAGTGGTTCCGCTCGACGACGCTTAGTTCTTCCGGAAGGGTGGCCGCTTTGCGGTAGTCAAACGGCCCATACTGATTCCTGATGTCCCCACAAAACTTCGCCTGGGCGCTGCCGCTGGCAGCCAAGGCAATCATTACCGCGATGTAAGACAATCTGCGTTTCATCACCAGCTCCAAGTGTTAAGAGTGCACGTGTACATGAACTTGCTCATTTGCGATCCGTCTCATTGGCGCGCGATACCTCATCGAGCAATGCGGCCAACACGCCCGTACGCGCGCGCCGGGAGTTTGCCCGCACGGTTTCCGCCGACGCTATCGGTGCGCCATTGTTCCGGGCTAGATCCAGAAAACGCGACAGCTCTTGCATGATCGCATCTTTCGAATCGAGGGGAGCAATCGTATCGACCCCGGCGTTGCGAAGTGTGGCCGCCGTATCGCCGGCAGGATCGGTCAATGCAAGGATCGGGCGGCCAGCCCGCAGGTATTCGTAAAGTTTGGCCGGGACTTGATGATTGCAGTTCGCCGCTTGCAGGATCAACAAACCATCTGCCGTGATCATTTCTTGCAGTGCGTCCCGATAAGCGACGTGCGGCGCCAGGCTCACCATGCCGCCAATGCCGTATTGCTCGATGAGCTCACGGACGTGGGCGTCATGCCCGGTTGCCCGCAAGACCACCTTGAAACTCTCGTCTGAAATGGTTCCCTGTTCGCGCAGGCCCGCCAACGCCTGGAAGAATGGATTGGGATCGCGTTCGCAGGGGTAGATCACGCCGCTGTGTACCAGCACGAATGCTGCGTCCGCCCGCTCGGCGAGGGCTGGTTGCGCCTCTGCCTCGGCGAAGTTTTCTTCGTCAAAACCATTCTCGATCAAGGCGAAGCGGGATGCCGGCACGTGCGGAAAGCGGGCCTGGTAAGTCTTGACCGCGCCGGGTGTTGCGCAGACGACCTTGCTACAGTTTAAGACCGCCTTGTTTTCGATCCATTGCCAGACGCGTCGCATCAGCGGATCCGCCGGGTAGGTCGCTTCCGTCATCGGATCCCGCATGTCCGCGACCCATGGAATGCCGCTCAGCCGATGCAGGCAGTAGCCAATCAGGTGGGCGGTGGCGATCGGGTGGGTCGACCAGATGACTTCCGGCCTGCAGGAACGGATCAGCTTCAGTCCTGCCGGTACCGCCCCCAGCAGCCACGCAACCCAGCGGTCGGGCAGCGCGAAGAAGCGCGGGTAGCGGCCCTTGAAGGCAAGGTGACGCGCGGTGTCGAGCGCAAAACAGCGGCGTACGATAACCTCTTGCGGGATGTCGCGCAGCTGGTCGTCGCCCTTGTTGGAATAGGCGCGCGGATGGGCGGACAGCACCAGTGGCGTCCAGCCCAGGGCCGGCAGGTATTGGGCGAACTTCAGGGTGCGCTGGATACCGCTGCTGCCGCGCAGGGGCGGAAAGTGAAAGGCGATCATGAGAACGTGTTTTACCATGACTTCACCCAGTTTCCGGTCCACGATGACACCTGGTCGCGCCACACCCGGCGCGAGAAGGTATGGTCGGCGTCGGCCAGGCTCTCGCGCGTCACCCTCGCATCGGCAAGCAGGCGCTGCCATTGGACGGATCCCTTGACCACTTCCAGGAACTCCTGCGCGGTGAGGTCGACCGGGCTGATGATCAACAGCACTTTTCCTTTGAATGCACTCAAGCCGGCGAGCATGCGGTCCGGCAGTGTAGCTGGGCTCGCCTCGCTGGCAATCTTGGGTTGACCGGCGCCGAACGCCGCCCGTACCAGGCGCAACAGCGACGTGCCTGCCGCCCGGTATTCGAAGCGTCCGCTGGCAATTTTCTTCCACAAGCCAGCATCGAGCAGTCTCCTGCGGTAATAGTGTTTCAGGGTCGTCTTGGCGACGCCTTCGCTGGTGCGCGCCCACGGGTTGAGCAGCACCAGGCCGCCGACGCGCGCATCCTTGGCCGCGTAAAACATGGCCGCCGACGCGGCGTCGCACAAGCCCCATACAACCACGTCGCTGAGCGCGGGGACGGCCTGCAGGAAATAGTCGATCGCCGCGCGCAGGTCGTCTTCGACCTCTTCGAAACTGCGCGCGCTGCCTTCGCTGTCACCCATGCCACGGTAGTCGAATCGAAGGGCGGCAATCCCTTGCGCCGCCAGGCTACGGGCCAGCAAGGTGAATTGCCGATGGCTGCCGGCCCGGTATTGGGGCCCGCCGACGACGATCAGCACGCCGCGCGAAACGGCCTGCTGCGGCACGCTCAACACGCCGTAAAGATAGGCTTCGTGGCAAGGAAACTGGATCGCGTGTTCTTCGAAGTTCATAGAGGGGGAGTAGCAAATATGGAGGACGTAAGCTGTAGCAAGGCAGGGCATTCCGTGATCTCTTGAGCCGACCAAAAGGGCGCACAAGCTACCACGTGCACCTCGAGATCGGCACCGGCCTGCTGCCAGGCTTGGGTGACTCGCACGGCCCCTGGCGGCAGCGCCCGTCCGGCTGCCGGCACCGCTTCGCACCAGTGGACTTTGGCGCTCGCGGGCGCCAGCTGCGCGAGGTCGAGCGCATCGATCGCAAGCGCCAGATCCGGGGCCAGGGCATATCCGGCGATTTCCAGCGTGACGCCGTCGACCAGCTGCTTACGCAGGGCATTGGTTCCGTTGCCCGGTTCTTTGCCTTCATTCAGCATCTCGTTGGCAACGCGCAGGCGCAGGAATTGGGTCAGGAAAATCTTGCCGCTTTGTATGGGCTGCCAGAGCACCAGGCTGCGAACCGGCTCGACCGAACTGGCCGCGTAGTCCAGCGCGAGCATCGCGCCCAGCCGAAGGCCCCACAGGCTGACCGGGACGCCGAGGCGATCGCGCAGCCAGCGATCGGCTGCGGCCAGGTCGCGCATCCAGATGTCCCAGCGCGCTTCGGCAAAGTCGCCGCTGCTGTCGCCGCATCCGTACAGGTCGACCAGCAGCACGCCGTAGCCAAGGCCGGCAAGTTCGCGTGCCTGCAGGGCAGCCATCCGGCGCGATTTGTTCATTTCCTCGGCAAACGGATGGACGTACAGAATCGCGCCGCGGCAATGGTTGCCGACGGGTGGGTGAAATACGCAAAAGCGCTGTCCGGGTGCCGTGTTGAGGAAGAACGACTCGGCGCGGGCCTGGCCGCCGGTTGGCGTCATGCCGCCAATTTTTGCTGCACGAAAGCGCTCAATGTCCCCAGCGTTTCGAAGGTGCTGGCGCTGATTTCATCGTCATCGACGACGATCCCGAACTGTTCTTCCAGCGCGGTGATCAGATTGACCACCGCCATTGAATCGAGTTCGGGGATGCTGCCCAGCAGGGCAGAGTGTTCAGTCAGCGACGCCTTGGCAGCGTCACCCAGGCTCAGTACGTCGGCCAGGATATTTTTTACTTCTTCGAGATACATGCTTACTCCGGTAATTTGCCCGCCCCAGCCGCGGGTGGTCAGTTGTGGGCGCCACCTGCGGGCAGTGGGGGCGCGATCGTTCTATCATTCGAGCGTCATGGTGCGGCTCGTTGCGCTGGCCTGTTGTTCTTGTTGGCTTGCCAGTGCGATTGTTTCAATTAATGCATCGTGAGTATAACTGCCGATGTATCGTTGGTCGAGAGCGCCGCTAGACAGTTTCTCCGCTTTTCGCCAGGTTTTGCATCAGCCGCAAGGTGAAGCGCAACTGGTCCTGGTCCCATGGCGTAAACCGCGGCAACTGGAACAGGTCGCTGCCGCGCGAGGCCGCGCCCCACGAGGTGCAGACGGCGGCGTCGAAGCCGAGGCTTTCGACCATCTTGACGTGTTCCGACAGGTAATCCTGGCCGGGTTTTCCGTTCGGATAGGCGAACAGGCGCACCGGCGCGCCGATAATTTGCTCGAGCGCCGCCTTGCCATCGGCGATTTCGGCGCGGGCGCCGGCGCCTTCCATGCGCGCGATGATCGGGTGGTTGACCGTGTGCCCGCCGATTTCCATCCCGGCGCGGTGCAATTGGCGCACCTGTTCGCTGCTCATCATCGGGTTCTCCGGCGGCGTCAGTTTCAGCACGGCGGCCATGGCGTCGACCTGCTCCTGGCGTGCGACGAGCGGCAAATACTTGAGCGCGTCGAGCAGGGCGCCAATCGCCTGCCGGCGGCTGGCAAAGCTGTCGAGCGCGAACTGGCCGAGCCTGAGGCTGCCCAGGTCGATCCGGTCCGGCGCCCTGCGGATCAGTTCGATGACGGTGTCGTTCCACATCCGGCCGCCGTTCAGGAATCCCGTGGCGACGAAGAAAGTGGCGGCGACGCCATGCCGGTGCAGGATCGGTAACGCGATCTCGGCGTTGTCGGCGTAGCCGTCGTCGAAAGTGATGCAGGCGGCGCGCGGTGGCAAGCTGCCGTTGCGCAACCCATGTACGGCTTCGCTCAGGGGAATGATGTTGAAACACTGTTTCAGGAAGCCCAGCTGCTGATCGAAGCGCGCGGCATCGACTTCGGACGGGAACAGCGGATCCGGCTGCGCCAAAACCCGGTGGTAGATCAGAATCGACAGGCGCTTGCGCAAGGGGCTGATGGAGACGGCGCCGGCCAAGGCGCGGCAGGCCAGCGACGGCAGCGACGCGTTCAGACGCTGCGCCGCCGGGGCCGGGTGATTCGATCGGGCATGGAGCATGGAGAGGCCGTGTTGGTCAGGTGGGTGTTGTTGCCGCGTGGAGGCGGGCAACTGATTGTTGCTTGTCGAGCGGCATTTTCTCCGCGACCTCGGCCTTGACAGCCGCCTCGACGATGCAGCCGGTGATGACCATGATCGCCATCAGGTAATAGGGCACATCGAAATACAGCAGGCTGAGGAAGGCGCCGCCGGTGCCGAAACCAACCATGCTAACCTGCAGCATCGTGGCGAGGGTGGCCGCCCATTTCAGGTCGGGCCGGGGCGCCGCTTGCCTGATGATCCTTGTTCCCGTGCGCCACGACAGGAACCCGAGCAGCAGGTACAGCCCCAGGCCGACGAAACCGTGTTCGCCGAGCGCCTGGAAATACAGGCTGTGGGCAGCATGGATATCGGCCGGGTTCGGCGCATAGCGGGCAAAGGTGCGTGCGTCGTAAATCTCGAAACCGCCGCCGGTCAGCGGCCGGTCGAGCGCCAGGTTGGTCGCCATCTTCCAGGCATTGATGCGCCCCATGGCGGACTCGTCGCCTTTGTATTCCTTGATCGTGTCCATGCGTTCCGACCATTGCGCGGGCATGAACGCCACCGCTGCAGGAATCACGATCGCCATGACCAGGCCGAGCAGCATTTTTTTCGGACTCTTCAGCCACAGGAAAAACACCATCGCGGCAATGGCCAGCAGGGCGCCGCGCGAGTAGGAGCCGAGCGCGGCCAGCCCGCACAGGACGATTGCCGCCACGAAGAAGTAACGCCACCACCTGTTGGCCGTGGTCAGGAACAGGTAATAGAAGATCGGAATGATCGTGACCAGGGCTAGCGCAACTTCGTTATTGCCCTCGATAAACGATCCTGCCGGCCCCCACACGCGAAAGCTGCCGCCGCTCGTTACCGTAAAAATGCCGCCCTTGATGCCGTAGTAGCCGAGCGAGCCGACCAGGGCCCAGATCAGCATGTGCAGTTGTTCCTTGGTCTTGATGAGCATCATCGTTACGCAGGTCATCAGCATGATCTTCAACACCTGCGACAGGAAGTCGGTCGACGGCCTGAACGCGAACAGCGTGGTGACCATCATCCAGGCGGTGAATATGAGCAAGGTGACAACCACTGGCGTCATCGGGAGTTTCTTCGGCTGCTTGGTCACGATCAGGCCGGCCAGGGTGGTGGCGGCGATAATCGCGGCAAACGGGAATGAGTAGGCAAACCCCCAGCTCAGGCGGTGCGGATTCATCACGCTGATCCACACCCACATCAGCACGCCGATCCACGGGCGCTTGAAGGCGAACGGCAATGAGCCGAGCACGATTAAAGTGACGACGATGTCTCTCATTGATGGTCCGGATAACGAATTGGTCGCATAGGGTTGTTTTTTTTGAACGGTCGATGTTGCGTTGCTGTTCGATCTGCCCACTTGCACGCTGTCGTGGGAATTTTCCCGCTAGAATGTAATGCAATGAAACAAACGATAGCGCATTTTCATCTGCGCGCGAAGTGTTTGGTGTTATCAATAAATATTTTTTATGGGATAGACCGAATAATAAAATGATAATGTTATCATGTATTTTTCCTTAACTACCCGGTCACGCTCCCGGGTAACCCTGGTATCGGCAATGCCGCGCCTGGCGCGGCGCGCGATGGGCGCATAGCGGGGCAGGGCATGGCGGCATGAAACATAGGGTTTTTATGAGCGATCTCATTCACGAATTCATTTTCCGTTCGGCTAGCCGTACGCCGCAGGCAGAAGCCTTAGTGCACGGAAATTACCGTCTGGATTACGCAACACTTTCGACTGCTGTCCGTCAGATGGGGCAAGGTTTGCTGGCCGACGGCCTCGGGCGCGGCGAGCGGGTGGCGGTGTACCTTGAAAAACGGGTCGAAAACGTGGTGGCGATGTTCGGCGCCGCTGCCGCCGGTGGGGTATTCGTCCCGGTCAATCCGCTGCTTAAACCGGAACAAGTCGGCTACATCCTGGCCGACTGCAACGTGCGGGTGCTGGTGACCTCGGTCGACCGCCTGAAATTGCTGGCCGCCATATTGCCCGGCTGCCCAGACCTGCAGACAGTGATCGTGGTCGGCGCTGGCGAGCCGCCAGGGCTGGAACGGGCTCGGGTCGTCGCATGGGACCAGGCGATGGAGGCCGACGCCACCGCGCGGGCGCCACACCGAACCATCGATACCGACATGGCCGCGATTCTGTACACCTCCGGCAGCACCGGCAAGCCGAAGGGCGTGGTGCTGTCGCACCGCAACATGGTGGCCGGCGCCAACAGCGTCGCCAGTTACCTCGAAAACACCGCCGCCGACCGCATCCTGGCGGTATTGCCGCTCAGCTTCGACTACGGTCTGAGCCAGCTGACCACCGCCTTCAGCGTCGGCGCCACCGCCGTGCTGATCAACCACTTGCTGGCGCGCGACATCCTGAAAGCGGTTGAAACGGAGCGCATCACCGGGCTGGCGGCGGTGCCGCCGCTGTGGATCCAGGTCGCCCAACTGGCATGGCCGGCCGGCTGCACGCTGCGCTACCTGACCAATTCCGGCGGCGCGATGCAGCGCCCGACCCTGGACGCATTGCGCGCCGCGCTGCCGAACGCCAGGCCATACCTGATGTACGGCCTGACCGAGGCATTCCGCTCGACCTACCTGCCGCCGGGAGAGCTGGAGCGCCGCCCCGATTCGATGGGCAAGGCAATCCCGAACGCCGAAGTGATGGTGCTGCGCCCGGACGGCAGCGAGTGCGAGCCGGGCGAACCGGGCGAGCTGGTGCATCGCGGCGCACTGGTCTCGCTGGGCTACTGGAACGACCCGGCCAAGACGGCCGAGCGCTTCAAGCCCTTTGTCTCGGTCCACAAGGGCCTGGTGCTGACCGAAATGGCGGTGTGGTCGGGCGACACGGTGCGCAAGGACGAAGACGGTTTCCTGTACTTCATCAGCCGCAACGACGAGATGATCAAGACCTCCGGCTACCGGGTCAGCCCGAGCGAAGTCGAGGAAGTCGTGTATGCGCGCGAGCATGTGGCGGAAGCGGCCGCGATCGGCGTCAGCCATCCGGCGCTGGGGCAGGCGATCGTCGTGATCGCGTTCGCCAGGGACGGCGCCGCGCTCAGCGCCGCCGACCTGCTGGCCGCCTGCAAGCCGCACCTGCCGGCCTACATGCTGCCGGCCAAGGTGGTGATGTCCGACACCAGCCTGCCGCGCAATCCGAACGGCAAGATCGACCGCAAGCTGCTCAGCCAGCAATTCGAGAACACTTTCATGGAAAACACTTAATGACCGCACCGCGCCCCCAGCATGCGCCGCTGCTGCAATTCGAGGTCGAGAACGACTGCCTGCAGGTCGGCGGCATGGCGCTGACTCGGCTCGCCGAGCGGGTCGGCAGCACGCCGTTTTATGCCTACGACCGCGCCAAGCTGACCGAACGGGTCGAACTGCTGCGCCGCCACCTGCCGCCCGAAGTGCATCTGCACTACGCGATGAAGGCCAACCCGATGCCGGCCGTGGTCCAGCACATGGCGACCCTGGTCGACGGCATCGACATCGCTTCCGGCGGCGAGCAGCGCGTCGCGCTCGACACCACGATGGATCCCGGCCTGATCAGTTTCGCCGGCCCCGGCAAGAGCGACAAGGACCTGTCCTGCGCGATCGCCGCCGGGGTGGTGCTGAACATGGAGTCGGAAGCCGAGATGGAGCGCATCGCCGCCATCGGCCAGCGCCTGAACATCACGCCGAAGGTCGCGGTACGGGTCAACCCGGATTTCGAACTGAAGTCGTCCGGCATGAAGATGGGCGGCGGACCCAAGCAGTTCGGGGTCGACGCGGAAAAAGTGCCGGCCATGCTGGCGCGCATCGGCCAGCTGGAACTGGCGTTCCAGGGCTTCCATATCTACAGCGGCTCGCAGAACCTGAAGGTCGGCGCGCTCCAGGAAGCGCACGAAAAGACTTTCGCGCTGGCGATCCGGCTGGCCCAGGATGCGCCCAGCCCGGTGCTGACGCTGAACATCGGCGGCGGCTTCGGCATCCCGTATTTCCCGGGCGAAGAGCGGCTCGACCTGGCTGCGGTCGGCGCAAACCTGAAAGCGCTGCTGCCGCAAGTGAAGCAGCAACTGCCGCAGGCGCAAATCGTCATCGAACTGGGCCGCTACCTGGTGGCCGAGGCCGGCATCTATGTCAGCCGCGTCATCGAACGTAAGGAGTCGCGCGGCCAGGTCTACCTGGTCACCGACGGCGGCCTGCATCACCATCTGTCGGCCTCGGGCAACTTCGGCCAGGTGATCCGCAAGAATTACCCTGTGGTGATCGGCAACAAGGTCGCCGGCGGCGCGCGCGAGACGGTGTCGGTGGTCGGCCCGCTGTGCACCCCGCTCGACCTGCTGGCCGACAGGATGGAACTGGCCCACGCCGAGGTGGGCGACCTGGTGGTGGTGTTTCAGTCGGGCGCGTATGGCCTGTCGGCCAGCCCGGTGGCGTTCCTGAGCCATCCGGTGGCGCAAGAAGTGCTGGTCTAAACCCAATATCACGAGCAAGAGCGAGGAAGACGATGGCTGAATTTTTGGAGACGCCGCTGTGAGCGGTCTGTGCGGATGGATCGGCTACGGCGCCAGCGCGCCGGACAACCTCGCGCTGGTCGAGGCGATGGCGGCGCCGCTGGCGCGCTTCGACGGCGCGCCGGTCCACACGATGCACGGGCGCAAGAGCGCGGCGGCGGTGGCGGCTGGCGCCAACGGCGCCCACGTGTACCAGCGCGACGGCCTGGTGGTGGCGCTGTGGGGCGATGCGCGCCTGCGCGACGCGGGGCTGGCCCGGCAGGCCGCCGGCGAAGGCCTGGCCAAGACGCTGGCCGAGGCCTGGCGGCGCGATCCGGACGCCGTGTGCGCCCAGCTGAGCGGCGCGTTTTCGCTGTGCATCCTGGATGAAGCGAGCGGCGACGCGCTGCTGGCGATCGACCGCACGGGCACCTGTCCGATGAGCTACCAGCTGACCGGCGAGGCGCTGCTGTTCGCCAGTTCGGCCGACGCGCTGCTGCGCCATCCGCTGGCCGGTTCCCAGCTCGATCCGCAGGCGCTGTACAACTTCGTCTACTTCCACATGGTGCCGAGCCCGCGCTCGGTGTACCGCGGCCACGAGCGCCTGCTGCCGGGCGAGTACCTGCGCTATACCAAGGGCCGCATCGAAAAGCGCGAATACTGGCGCATGCGTTTCGATGAGCAGCCGGACCGGCCGTTCGAGGAGCTCAAGGAGGAATTTCGCGACGTGCTCAAGAGCAGCGTGCGGGACGCTGCCGGCGCCGCCAAGGTGGGCGCATTCCTCAGCGGCGGCACCGACAGTTCGACCATCGCCGGCATCCTGTGCGAAGTGGGCGGCAAGCCGGCCGACACCTACTCGATCGGCTTCGCCGCCGAGGGCTACGACGAAACCGGCTACGCGCGCATCGCGGCGCGCCATTTCGGCACCAACCACCATGAATATTATGTGACCCCGGACGACGTGGTCGCCGCTATCCCGCAGATTGCCGCGGTGTTCGACCAGCCATTCGGCAATGCTTCGGCGGTACCGGCATTCTATTGCGCCCGCCTCGCGCGGGCCGACGGCGTCACGCGCATGTTCGGCGGTGATGGCGGTGATGAACTGTTTGGCGGCAATGAGCGCTATTCGAAGCAGCGTATTTTCGCCCTGTACGACAAAGTCCCGGGACTGCTGCGCAAAGGCTTGCTCGAGCCGGCCATCTTCAACTTCCCGGGCGGCGACCATATCGGGCTGATGCGCAAGGCGCGCAGCTACATCGAGCAGGCCTCGGTGCCGATGCCGGCCCGGCTCGAGACCTACAACCTGCTCGGCCGCTATGGCCCGGCCCAGGTGTTTACCGATGACTTCCTGGCGTCGGCCGACGCCAACGATCCGCTTGCCAGTTTGCGCCACACCTACGGCAAGCAGGAGGCGGTCAGCCTGATCAACCGCATGCTGGCGCTGGACCTCAAGATCACGCTGGCCGACAACGACCTGCCGAAAGTGGTCAAGGCCTGCGAGCTGGCCGGCATGGAGGTGGCCTTCCCGTTCCTGTCCGACCAGATGGTCGAATTCTCGTCGCGCCTGACGGCGAAGCAGAAACTTAACGGGAGCAAGCTGCGCTACTTCTTCAAGGAAGCCTTGCGCGGTTTCTTGCCGGACGAAATCATCGCCAAACAGAAGCACGGCTTCGGCCTGCCGTTCGGCGTATGGCTGACCCAGGAACCGGCCTTGAAACAGCTGGCGATCGACAGCCTGACCGACCTGAAGGCGCGCAAGATCGTGCGCGCCGATTTCATCGACACCCTGGTCGGGCAGCATCTTCAGGAGCACGCCGGCTATCACGGCACCATGGTGTGGGTGCTGATGATGATGGAGCAGTGGTACCAGCAGCGCGAGCGCCACGCTAGCTGACGGGGAGGGCGGAAACGGCGCGGCGCCCGCTGGGCCTGGACCGTACCGCCTGACCGGCGCCGTGCTGGTGCGGCGCCGCGCGTGGGCCGCGCTAGAGTTTGACGATCGGCCCGGCGCTTCGGGGCATTGGCCGGAAGCGATTGCGGACCTGGTAGTAAGCGCTCAGCGCCAGTCCGACCACCGACTTGCGGTTGACGACTTCGACCCAGAACACAGGTTCCTTCCGGTCCATCCACATTCCCTTGAATTCATCGTCGCCCAGCAGGAAATCGATGCGATCGATGCCATCTTGCGCCACCAGCGAATTGATCATGTACTCGCTGAGCAGGCTGCCCGGCGAGAACCGGTTCGCGCTCAAGTCTTGCGCAAGCTTGAAAATATAGGCGGTGCGGCCCATCACCAGCCACAGCTGGCATGCGACCACGGTCTGCTCCACGTGCAGCAATCCAAGCCGCAGATAGCCGCGTTCCGCGCTCCACGCCAGCAGCCAGCTGATGAAGCTGCGCGACGGTTCCTGGTGTTTCCAGCTGTGCTGGTAAATTTCCCAGTAGTGGGCAATCTGCTCGGCGCACGGGGTGTGCGCCAGTTCGAACCGGTGGTCGATCTGGCCGAGCTGCTTGCCCTTGCGCCGCAAGGTGCTGCGCAGGCGCGACGGGCGGTCCGCCCAATACTGCGCGAGGCTGCCGATTTCGGTGCTGTAGTTAGCCGAGACCTCGTACGAAAATGCGGTGTGGCTGTCGCGGCAGGCCTGGGCCAGCAGCTGGCGCTGGGCGTCGTGCAGGGGCGTGGCGCGAAACGACACCCAACCCGGATACAACTGGTCGAATGCCCGCAGCAGGCAGTCCCACGCCTGGGCGCGCGTAATGCGCCGGGTGTCCACCAGCAGGTCGATGGCCGGGGCATAAAAATTGGTTAACAGGCTCAGCTGGACGGCCCCGACGCGGCTGCGGGAATGTTCCACCGGGGCCGCCACCAGCGGCAGGCCGTCGCGATAGATCACCAGCCAGAACGAGGTGCGCCGATGTTGCGCATGCTGCACCTCGCCCTCGAAACGGGTAAGCTCGACAAACCATTCAGGGGACGAAAAAATCGGGTGCGGCTGATGTTGCGCAAGCCATGCCGCGACCTCGGCGGGCACGGCCACCCGCAAGTCGAATTGCCTGATGTCGAGCTGGCCGGTGTCTGAGGCCGCCGCGGCGGATAGTTCTCTCATCGCAGTTTCCTGCCGATCCGCGCGGCCAGGTCGCGGCATGCGCGCCAGAATGGCAGCGGGTCGCGCAGCCGGTAGTACGTGAACACCGGTCGCTTGCCATAGGGCCGGAACGAGATTTGCTCCCACGCTACACGCCAGTAGGCGAGCGGCGAACGTTCCGCGTCGTACCATGCGACGTCGGCGGACAGCGGGCCCGGGGCCGGCTGGATGCCATGAGCGATCAGGAATTCCTGGTAGGGCTGGTTGAAGCCGGCCGCGACGCACAGCTCGGCCCAGAAGTCGGTCCTGCCGACGGTCGGCTCGATCACCCAGAGACTGCCGTCCGGGGCCTTCTTCAGTTCCAGCGACACCGGCCCGGATAACCCGAATCCCTGGAAAAACTGCTGCGTCAGCGCCAGCACGGCCGGCTCGGTGACGACCTCCGCCACGGTGGTCTGGCCCTGGGCCGGCGGGAACGACGACAGCTTGCGACCGACCATGCCCTGCACCAGCGCGCCACGGTCGAGCATCAGCGCGCCGAAATACAGGCTCTCGTCGCCGCCCGCGATATATTCCTGGGCAAGGATCGGCAGGTCCGCGCGGAACTGCTGCAGCAGCCCGAGCAGCTTGGGCAAACTCGACGCGAGTTGAGTCTTGAACGACGACAGCGGCTGGACCGGTTTGATGATGATCGGATAGCGGAAGTCCGAGACGCGCTCGGCCGCGCCTGCCAGGGTGGTGATCACCGCCGACTTCGGATAGTTGAGTCCTTGGGCGCGCGAGATCGCTTCGAGCTCGCTTTTCTTCTGCAAGCGCAAGATCAAGTCGATGCACGAAGACCAGCTGAGCAGGTAATGGTCGGCCAGCTCAGCGAACGCCGTTCCAATTTGGCGCACATGGTTGTCATTGGTCGGGATCAGCACGACTTTTTCGTACTGCGACAACTGGCGGCGGATAGAAATGAGGATCGGGATCAGGTTTGCGCTGCTGAAATCAACCACCTCGAACACCCGCTTGACCGAGTTGGTCCTGGCGCCCGGAATCGCCATGTTCTGCTCGAGCGCGTAGACGTCGACATTGGCCTGCCGCAGCGCGCGGGTAGCTGAAATGCCGTGGCTGCACAGCCCGATAACCAGCGCGGCGCTATTCATGATGGGGCCGCGGAGAAAAAATTTGCCTGCCTATTGGCATGTGATTTCAGCATTGGAACGCCCTGCAATAAGACATGGTTGAAAAAATCGCTTGCGCGACGCCACGCGCGATCCAGCCGCACGCGCTTCATATCAATTTCGCCCGCTCGAGACAAAAACGCTCGGCGCCCGCCGGCCGCGCGCTGGCCAGCCACAAGGCCAGGATGATGGCGCAATACGCGGCAGCGCCCGCCAGGGCGTCAAGCAGCAGGCGCGGCAGCGGATGATAGCCGCCGACGAGGCGGTCGAAGGCACCGACCGCGAAATACATGCAGGTGGCCGCGACAATCGGACGCCACACCACGCGCAGCACGTCGGTCCAGGAAAATTTCAGCAGGCGCCGGGTGGTCGCCATCGCCATCGGCACGTTGGCAGTCTGGGCCGCGAGGTAGGCGTAGCCGGCGCCGACGATCCCGTACCGGGTGAGAAAGAAGTACAGGGCGGGGAACAGCATCAGCACGAAGACAGCGTTGAGCCGGGTCACCTCGCGCGGCAGTCCCATTGCCAGCCACACGGCCGAATTATTGGTTTGGGTCGCGCCGATCGCGCCGTTGATGGCCAGGACCGCAATCAGCGGGACCGCGTGGATCCATTTGTCGCCGAGCGCCGTCAGGACCAGCGGCTCGGCCACGGCCGCAATGCCCAAGCCGACCGGCAGGATGACCAGGGTAATGATGCCGAGCAGCCGAAGGTAGGCGACCGCGATGACGGAGATCTCGTTCATTTTCGCGAAGCCGGGCAAGGTGACCCGGTTGATCGGGGCCACCAGTTCGGTCGACGGCAGGTTGGAAATTTCGTAGGACACCGCATAGATTCCAAGGCCGGCCGCGCCAAAGATGCGGCCGATGATGAAGGTGCAGCCGTCCTGGCGCAGGAACTGCAGCGCATTGTTGACCAGCATCCACTTGGAGAAATGGAACAGCTCGCGCGCGGCGGACAGCGACAAGCGCGGACGGTAGCTGTTCATCGTGTAGCTCAATATCAGCCCGGCTATCCTGCCCACTGTCATGCCGATCAGCAGCGCCCAGTACGAACGCAGCAGGAAGGCGGCGGTCACGGTTACGGCGAACGTGACGGCGCGGCGCGCGAAGATCGAGATGAATTCCTGGCGGAAGTTGAGGTCTTTCCGGAAGTTGACCACCCCAACGTTACTGAACGCATTGATGAAGTACGACAGCGACAGCGCGTACATCACCAGCGCCAGGCGCGGCTCGTGATAATAATGGGAGGCGGGAATGGCGAACGCGACCAGTCCAAGCGTGCAGAGCACGCCGAAAATGACGTTGAAGGTCCACACCGTGTCGTAGTGGCGCCGCTCGGCCTTGGAATTCTGGATCAGCGCCACGTCGAAGCTGAAGGCGCCGAGCAGGTCGAGCATGCCGCCGATCGCGGTCGCCATCGCCACCAGGCCGAAATCGGCAGGCATCAGCAGGCGTGCCAGGATCAGGGTGCTGACGATCCCGATCGAGCGGTCCATCAGGCGCGCCCCGACCATCCAGACGATCCCTTTGGCCATGCGCTGGTTAATGTTTTGCGTCATAAAACTGTTTTCATTTCCGGTGTGTGGGCGTCAGCGACTAGCCGAAGAGCGCGCCTGCCGGTCCTGCGCCGGGTCGACCTTGCTGACGACATAGCGGAATTTTCCGGATTTTTCAGGCGCGATGGCCGCGACCTGGTCGATTTCCACCACCACCGCGGCGCCGAGGCGCGCCTTGAAGCCCGCCTCGATCCGCTGCCGCAAGGCCGGGCCCAGCACGGTGTCGGACACCACCTGCACGCGCGTCAGGGCGATGCTTTCCTGCACAATCTTGAACGCCTTCACGGCCGGCAGGTCGCGCAGGATGTACACCAGCGCCAGCCCATGCATCACGGTGCCGTCGTGGGCGACCAGGAAATCGGTGCTGCGCCCCTGGATTTCCTTCAGCAGCGGCAGGCCGCGGCCACAGCTGCAGGGCGCGGTGTCGAGCACGCCGACGTCGCCGGTGCGGTAGCGGATGAAGGGGAAGTCGCCGGTCGCCAGGTGGGTCACGACAATCTCGCCGGACTCGCCGCGCGGCACCGGCTGGCCGGACGGGTCGAGGATTTCGACGATGATGTCCTCGGCCGTCAGGTGCATGCCGCCTTGCGGGCACTGGTGCGCGATGAAGCCGGCGTCGCGCCCGCCGTAGCCGTTGGCCACCGGGCAGCCGAAAGTGTCGGCGATCTGCTGGCGCTGCTCGTCATACAGGCGTTCGGAGGTGACGAACGCCACCCGGATGCCGAGGTCGTCCATGCGCAGGCCCCTGGCCTTGGCGTGGCGGGCGATATGTGACAGCGCCGAGGGGTAGCCGAACAGCATGCGCGGACGCACCGCGCGGATGCGCGCTAGGAAGCCGTCGAGCTTGGCTTCGGACATGGCGAATGCCGGCAGCAGGGCGGTGCGCAGCATGCGGTCGCGCAGCGCGCGCACATTGTCCTGGGCGCCCAGTTCGATCGGCGAGCCCCACACCACGATTTCGGGGTCGCCGATATCGACGTTCCACCAGCGCGTGGCGCGCCACTTGGCGGCGACGTCATGGCTGACCCGTTCCTTGCCGATGTAGAAGATCAGCGGTTCGCCGCTCGAGCCGCCGGTGTTGAAGCGCGCCAGCCCGACCGCATCGCCGGCTTTCATGCCGTCGCCGGCAGCGCGGATGCTGGCCTTGTCGAGCAGCGGCAGGCGCTGCAGGTCGGCCAGCGTCTGCACATCGCGCAGCGGGTCGAAGCCGGTCGCGGCGAACAGGTCGCGGTAATACGGCACCTGGGCCTGGGCCCGCGCCAGCAGCCGGCGCAGGCGTTCGAGCTGCAGCGCTTCGAGTTGCGCCAGCGGCCACCATTGCGACTGCTCCATCCGCTTGCGCACCGCCACCGTGGCGTGGCGCTTCATCCGTTCGTGGAGGGGAAACAACAGGCGCGAGACCACCGACGTGTACAGGCCGGTTTGGGGCAATGTCTGGGTGCTCATGGGTGGGTCGCTACCTTGGCTGTGCTGGTGTTGATGACTGCCCGATACACTTCAAGCAGCCTCGGCCGTACTCCAGGCCACGCGTATTGTTGCACATAATGCAAGCCGGCCGCCCGCAATCGGGACGCCAGTTCGGGCGAGGCGGCAAGGCGCAGCATGGCGTCGGCCATCGCCTGCGGCGAACCGGGCGGCACCAGCAGCGCGGTCTTGCCGTCTTCCACCAGGAACGGCACGCCGCCGACATTGGTGCTGATCACGGCGACGCCGCTGGCCAGCGCTTCGAGCACCGAGTTGGGCATGTTGTCGACCGTGCTGGGGTTGAGCATCAGGTCGGCGCCGCGGTACAGCGCGGCCATGCCGGCGTTGTCGACGCGGCCGGTAAACACCACCGAGGCGGCGATTCCCAAGGCCGCGGCGAGTTGCTCGAGCGCTTCGCGCAGCGGACCCGAACCCGCCACGACCAGCTGCGCGTCCGGCCGTTGCGCGAGCACGATGGCGAAGGCGCGCAGCGCGGTTTCGTTGTCATAAATCGGCTCGAGGTTGCGCGCGACCAGCACCCGCAAGGGCTGGCCGGCGGCGCTGCCGGCGGCGGCGGCCGAAAAGCGCTCGAGGTTGATGATATTCGGAACCACGGTGGTCGTGACGCCGTATTTGCCGAACACATGTTCGAGAAAGCCGGATGGGACGATGACGGCGTCGGCGCGGCGCAGGCTGGGGCGCACCCAGGCCTGGGCCTTTTGCATGAAATTGTCGGCTTCGCCACCCCGGTAGTTCACCACCACCGGACAGCCGCGCAGGCGTCCGATCCAGATCGCCGGCGCCGCGAACAGGTGCCACGACCAGCCGGAATTGGCCATCACGTGAAACAGCTGTACCCGGCCGGCGCTTTGCCACAGGTGCAGCAGGTAGGGCAGCAGGCGAAACAGCGCGCGCGCGCCCGTCAGCTTTCCCGCCCAGGCCGGCCGGTAGGGCGCGTTCACCTGGATCACCTCGACCTCGTGGCCTTCGCCTTCCAGCAAGCCGATCAGCTGCAAGGTCTGGTTGGCCATGCCGCCGGAAGGCGGCGGCAGCGGCCCGACCACGCCGATGCGCAAGGGCGGCAAGGGCGTCACGGGATCGCCTTCCCGGTCGCGCCGCCGTACACGTGCTTGTAGCGCGCCACGCTGGCCTTCCAGCTGCGTTCGTTTTCGACGAAGCGGCGGCCCTGTTCGCGCAAAGCCGGCCAGCGTTGCGGGCTGGCCAGCAAATCAAGGGTTTTTTGCGCCAGCGCGAGCGGATCGCCGGCGCCGAACAACACCCCGGTGCGGCCGTCGTCGATCAGTTCCTTGTGGCCGCCGACGTCGGACGCCACCAGCAGGCGGCCCTGCGCCATCGCTTCGAGCGGCTTGAGCGGCGTGACCAGGTCGGTCAGGCGCATCTTCAGGCGCGGATAGACCAGCACATCGACCAGGTTGTAATAGCGCTGCACGTCGTGGTGCGGGACCCGTCCGGTGAAGATCACCTTGTCGGCCACGCCGAGCTCGCGGGCCTGCTGCTTGAGGGCGGCATCTTGCGGCCCGCCGCCGACCAGCAGCACGCGGATCGCCGGATTGGTGGCCAGCATGGCGGGCAGGGCTTGCAGCAGGACGTCCAGTCCTTCATAGGCATAGAACGAGCCGATGAAGCCGAGCACCGCCTTGCCCTCCAGGCCCAGGCTGGCGGCCAGCGCTTCGTCGCGCACGCCGCCGACGCTGAAGTCGCCTACGTCGACCGCGTTCGGGATGACCGTGACTTTTTGCGCCGGTATGCCGCGCCCGACGATCTCGGCGCGCAA
>CXWL01027587.1_pt1 | contig 21824 bp, 23 predicted proteins | sample 590931 | NCBI WGS metagenome assembly CXWL01 (sample SAMEA3498368, study PRJEB10139) | groundwater metagenome | biome: water well; material: biofilm material | place: Germany | collected 2015-04-27 | reverse complement strand
CCCAACGAAGCGCTTGTGCTCCAGATGGATTTAATTGGAGATATTTCGATGCGATCCAATAACGATCAAATATCAGAAAGATACTGACCATAGCCCAGATCACCAAGTGTGTGTGGTTGGCCTGCTCCCAAAAAATTACTACCAGCGCAAGAGGAAGCACCACGATTGGTATTACCACGCTTTTGAGCATCAAACTCATGCAATTGATTAGCTCGACAACTTCGCGGCCACCGGCCTGCATTGAGTCATTTGCAGAATTATTTTTGAAGGGGTTCAAGTGGCTTTGAATATTATGTCTTCCAGAATGCAATATTATATTGATTCGGCCAGATTAGGTTTGAAGCCCGTTCGCCTTAAGCTCATGTATGGATAAGCGCAGCGCATCCACCTTTTTGATCTGGCACGGTGGATGCGCTGCGCTTATCCACCCTACGACTACGACTCCATGAACTACGATCTGAGTGAAACCCAAGGGTGTTTTTTGGCAAAAGGTGCGATACACTAGACCTCATTGGAATTGTGGGAAAAATGGGGGGTCGGTTTTGGAAGCGGTAACACACGTCTCGATATTTAAGCAGGGCCCTGATGCTCCGCCGGTTGAGGCATCAACGTTCGAGCCCGGCTTCGAATATACCCGTGCGCTACACCCTAACCATTCAGAACAACAGTGGTGTAAAGGTCTTGCCCGCTTTCTTGAGCGCAGAATCCGCCGCTTCCCCAATGATTTAACGGCGCATGTGCAGCGTGTTAACGCCCTGGTTGCGGCGCGTGCGGACGGGGATCAACTTTACGCGGCTGCCTTGGATCTCAATGTGGTGCTGGCTGGAAAAGGGGCCGCTTTGCAACAGCGCATACTCGACCAAATATCCTTCACGCTTGACGCCCAGCAGCGTGCCGCCCTCGTTGCGATGCTGGCTGGCCCATCGCCTGCTGCCAGCCCCGCAGAATTGCTTGGCTCGCTGCCGCACAGCAACGTGAAGCGTTTACGGATTGTTTCGGAAATCAAACATGAGCCCAAAATAGTTTCCGAACCACAACCTGCCTTGAATGTAGCATGACTGAACGGCGGATATCACGATGCTAACGAGAAGAGTGGTGATTGATATCATCAGCCCAAATTTGCGCACCCGCAATGCGGTGGAATTTGCTCTCCAATATCAGGGTAAGGGACGCTTTGAATTGAGCCGTGGAAACCGTCCAGACATGGTCATTGTGGATTGTGAAAAACCAGAGACCCTGGCTGACTTCAGGAAATTTCGCAGCCGCTTCCCCTACTGCCCCGCAGTCCTGCTGTTAAATCTGGCCGCCGAATTTGATGCTTTCCCCGAGGAGGAACGGACTGGCGCCGAATTTCTGCTGGTTAAGCCTTACGGGGTCAAAGACCTTCTTGCATCTGTTGATCAGTGCCTGAACAGTTCCAGTGCGAATAGAACGGGCGGCAAAACCAGCTTGCTTTCCCGCGCTGGCAATGAACTATCTGTGCCCGGGCAGGATGACCGCCAGGATTTGAAGGTGACGCGGATACTGGCCCGGACTGGCAATAATATTTCTGTGTCCGGGGGGTCGTCTCCACCCAATGTGATGGCCGCAGAACATGAGATAACTGAAAAATTGCCGCTAGGTTTTGCGGTTGGTACGAATAAACCATCCGGGAGCCTGAACTCGTCAGCAAACGGGAAAACCGCCAAAACACGGGCGCCTCAGCCAGCGGGCGTTGCCCAGGCAGGGGAGGAAGCCGCTTTTCCCTTTGCGCTCGCATCCGACATTGACCTGAATGATGCGGTTGCAGTGGATCGGATTCGATTGAAAATAGACAACCGCCTGCTGGGGCACATCCTGCGCGCCGCCGCGCTGCAAGTGCCCGCACAATCCACCCTCTGCCTCGAATTGCAGGATGGCCCCAGCATCCTTATTTCCCCGCACACGGAAATGGTGGCAGTGACGGGTGGCAATATGAATCTGCTCAACCTTGCGCAACAGAATATCGACCATCATCAGGTGTCGCTGAGCGTGGGTGCGATGCCAAACACTTCTTTCCAATTGACCCTCGGGCTGGAAGCCTTTCTTTGGAAGCTGGCGCTGTACACGTACCGCGGCCTTCTTCCCAAAGATGCCAAGGTGAACGAGCCCGTCTATTTGAGATACTGGCCGAATTTAACCCGGTTTGAGCCGACCCCAAACGCCATGCGTATATCCTCTTTGTGGTGCAGGCAGCCGTCCAGCATGGCAAACATCATCCGCATGCTTAACATTCCCCAAAAGCATGTGTTCAGTTTTTATGCCGCCGCCAGCACCTTGGGCCTTGCCGGCCCGGCAATTCGTGAAGCAGACAGCCTGTCGGTGCCCTCTTTCCAGGACGAAGCCAGCAATAACCAAGAGATCATCCAGCGCTTGGCGAGCAAACTTATTTTTCCGGATGAACTGGCGTCATGAGGAACTCCCAGCTTAATAATCTCCCCTTGGGCGCGCACCTGCATGAATACGTCATTGAAGCAGTCCTGGGCATAGGTGCATTTGGCATCACTTACAAGGCGACAGATTCCAATCTGGGCATTCCTGTCGTCATCAAGGAGTATTTGCCCGAATCCTTCGCCCAACGATCGGACGATAACCATGTTTCGGCCCTGTCGGATGACACCAGAGATAATTTCACTTGGGGGCTCGAACGCTTTCTTGCCGAGGCAAAAATTCTGGCCAAATTCCGCCATCCGAATATTGTGCGGGTGAACCGCTACTTCAAAGCGAACGATACCGCCTATTTCGTGATGGACTTCGAAGAGGGAAGAAGCCTGCAAAGCATTTTGTCGCGGTCGCCAGAGCCTCTGGGTGAGGCTGCTATCAAGAGTATTTTCACCCAGGTGCTGAGCGGCCTTGGCGCCGTGCATGAACAAAAATATCTGCACCGCGATATCAAACCGGGAAATATTTTCATCCGCAAGGACAGTTCGGCCATCCTGATAGACTTTGGCTCCGCGCGGCTCGATATGGCAGGAGGAGGGAGCGCGACTGTCATGGTGACGCCCGGATATGCGCCGGTCGAACTGTATGTGCCCGATGACAACATGGGCCCCTGGTCAGACTTGTACTCGATTGGAGCAACCATATATCGGTGCCTCACACTGAAAGCCCCGGCTTTATCTATTGAGCGCATGAAAGAAATGAATGAGAACGGCATTGATCCCTGCCCGCCTTTGTCCAAACAAGCGCCACAACTCGGTGGCCGGGAATTTCTGGAAACGGTTGACTGGATGCTGGCGATCGCACCCGAAGATCGGCCGCAAACCGTGCAGGAGGTGCTGGATGCGTGGGCGGGTATCAAACCTGGCCCGGCAGCGGTCGCCAAGCCGCTTACCCTTGTACCCAGGCAGCCAAGAAAAGATTATAAAATTTTAATTGCCGGCCCTGACCGGGCGGGAAAAACAACCGCCATCCGCACGATCAACGACACCGTCATTCTGGCCACTGAAGCCAATTCCAATGGCCCGGATCGGGACCGCAAGGCTAGAGCGACGGACGCAATGGATTATGTGAGCCTCGATATTTATGACAACGAGCGTATCCTGCTCTACGGTGTTCCCGGACTGGAACGGCGAAAATTCGAATGGGACAAATTGCATAAAGACGCTATCGGGCTGGTCCTGTTGATTGACAACGAGAGCAAGAATCCTCTTGGCGACCTGGATTATTTTATCGAATCATTCAGCGAGATTATAGATAAGACGGGAATAGTGATCGGCATCAAACGAACGGAACAGTATCCAAAACCGGATATCCATGACTACCATTGCCATTTGCTGAATGTTAAACACCATTGGACATCCCCCCCTCCAATCATGGAGGTTGATCCAAGAAACCATGAAGAAGTCAGAAAGTTATTGCTGTCCCTGATATTTCATATAAACCCCGGTGTAGAGGAAACCGATGGCTGAATATCAGCTCACGGCTGATGTCCATATTATCCCCACCGCGCGCGGCGCTTATTATGCTGTCAGCAACCCGCAGCCAGAGGCGGCGCGGGCACTGATATTTGGCATGATGGCGAACGATGAAATGAAATCCACATCATTGGATGCATTGCGGCGGTACACCGGCGATGCCGATCCGTTGCCTTTGCTTTACCGGATGGAAAAGGCGCGCTGGATCGAGGGCAGGGCAGAATCTGAAATGCTTGCCACCCAGCATATTGAAAAGGATGTTCCAAAATTGCTCGAACAACTATCCGGCAATGGCAAGGCATTGCTCACCGATATTCAAGGGTTCTATCTGACCAACGCGGGGTTTTCTCACGAACAGGCGGAAGATTTGGCGATTTTTGCTGCTGAAATAGCGACTGTCCAACGCAAACAATCTGAACTGATCCGGGGGAACTTGCGGCTCGGGACGCCCGCCATGGCGGTTGTTGACAGCGGGGGCAACAGCGAACTGGGATTCTGGCCGCTTTACATCGGGGAACACCAGTTCATGCTGATAGTATCCGGCATCCCGCTATTCGACCGGCCTGCCTACATGCATCTGGTTTGGGCATTGTGCCTGCGCTACAACACCTGATCATTCTGCATAGGCTGGTTGTGGCAAGACTTTTGTCTCAAAAATATTTTTGAATTGTAGCGCGATGGTATCATCAGGATGCTTGGAATAAATCACGAAGTAATGCACCTATTGGAGGGGAGAAAACATGCGTGGAGAATTGATTTTGTCAGTCTTGAGCGATTTGAATTCGAGCTCGGGCGACATAGAGGGTTCTGCGGTCATTTCGACAGATGGATTGATCATCGCGAGCATGCTGCCTGCAACCATGGACGAGGATCGCGTGGGCGCCATGAATGCGGCCATGCTGGCATTGGGCGACCGCAGTGCCAGAGAATTGGCGCGGGGCGATGTCCAACAGGTCATGGTCAAGGGGGACAAGGGCTATATTCTGATGACTTATGCGGGCAACCAAGCGGTGCTATCCGTTATAACCAATGCGGGTGCAAAACTGGGGCTGGTCTTTCTCGATACCAAACGCGCGGCTGAGAATATCGCCAAGCTTCTCTGATTTGCCCAATAAATTTCTCCTGTTGCCCGGAGGCTTTGGATCAGGCTAAAGGGTGCCTCTAAAAATTCAGAGTTCGCCCAAATGCAAGGCGCGGAAAAAATTTCGCAGCGCCGCATATGGGTGATATGTAAGCAAGGAATTTTTTCCGCAACGCAGCANNCAGTTGGGATGAAATCTGGATTTTTAGAGGTGCCCTAAATGATTTGAGGAGCAAGTTATGCGAGACATGAGGCCAGAAGATATTGGCGGAAAACAGGGTGTCGAACACGTTTTAACCTACCACGATGGATCATCGCGCAATATCTTTGTAGTGGACGAAGAAGAGCCCTTTCCGGAAGGCAAGCTGATCGTTTCCAGAACTGACCCCAACGGCATCATCACTCAGGCGAACCAGGCATTTGTGGAAATGTCCGGTTTTTTGGCAGAGGAACTGATCGGCGCGCCCCATCACATTTTGCGCCATCCCGATATGCCGTCAGTAGCCTTTGCAGCGTTGTGGGCAGACCTTGCACAAGGCAAAAAATGGAGCGGGTATGTCAAGAATCTCAGGAAGGATGGGCGGTATTACTGGGTGTACGCAACTGTAGTATCCAATATCCGCAACGGTGTGGTTGTCGGCTACACTTCTGTCCGGCGCAAACCTTCTCCAACCAAGGTGTCAGAGGCAGCCAAACTATATAAAACGCTGCGATAAGCCACTTGCCAGGATACAAACATGAGCTACGTCATGACGGTCAGCCCGGATTTTAATCTCAAGAATATTGCCGGGTGGTTCGTGTTCAACACCTGGTTGCAAAAACAGTTAGGCGAGAACATTCACCTCGAATTGTTCGACAAATTCGGCGAACAACACGAGGCCATTGCCGACAACAAGATTAACTTGATCTACGCCAATCCATACGATGCGGCAATGCTGGTCAGGGAGCACGGATATCAAGCTTTGGTGCGCCCGATCAACAAGCCGGACGAGGCGCTGATTGCGGTCAAGGCTGACAGTCGCATCAAGAATATTGGGGACTTGAAACCCGGAGCGACTTTTGCGACGACGGATGACCCCGATGTACACATGATGTGCATGATCATGATTGAACCCGCCGACCTGAACAATGACAACGTCACCCTCAATCACAAGGAAGGCTATGTGGTAGTGGCCAAGGAACTGCTACGCGGCACAGCCAATGCCGGCTTTTTCCTGGCTGAAACCTTCGATGAGCTGTCGGATGTCATCAAGAACCAACTGCGCGTTTTGGTTCGCAGCCAGATACACGTCATCCATCATGTTTTTCTGGTGGACAAGTCACTCGCCGCCCGTCGTGATGACATTACAAAAACCTTGCTGGGCATGAACGAATCAGAGAATGGCAAGAGGATTCTGTCCGAGATCGGCATCCCCAAATGGGGGAAAGTTGAAGATGAGGAGGTCGAATTCATGATAGACCTCATGAGCACACTCGTTTCTTAGCGGCTCCAAGGGAACTCCGAATTTTCGATGCAGTACAGTAGGGTGGATAAGCGCAGCGCATCCACCTCTAGCGCCTATTTGGTGGATGCGCTATCGCTTATCCACCCTACCCCTACACACCTTTTGTTCATGCTCGCTCGGCTTATCCCGTGCGGTGTTCACTTGGCTGCCTTGGATTTGGCCTTCGCCGTTTTCTCTTCGGCGAGTGATTTATTCTGCCCCTCTAATTGTGCGATCCGATCGTTCAGGTTTTTAAGCTGAGCTTCTTTTTCGGCAAGCTGTGCATTTTTTTCGGAGATATGCGCATCTTTCTCGGAAAATTTTGAATTTATTTCGGTGATCAGCGCATCTTTCTCGGAAAGCCGAGCATTTTTATCGGCAAGCTGCACATCCTTCAAATCGAGTATCTCATTAGCCCGCTGCATGGCATCGTTGGCCTCTTTCAAGCGATTTTCCAAATCTTTGCTTTGGTCGCTCACAGCAACGATTGCTTGCTTGGATTTCTGCTGCCCTTGCACGGTCTCTGCGGCGACCTGGGCAATCTCTCCGGCCTGCTTCTCTATGGGCTGATCACGCAGGTCTTTGTGNNCACACGCAGGTTCACATAGCGCGCATGGCGCGCCGCAAACAATGTGTCGGCTCCGGCGCGTTTCACCAACGCCTCATCATGCGGGGCCTGCGCAATCCGGTTTGCTGCATCCAGGTAAATACGCTGCGCCTCGGCCAAGGTGGCGCGCGCCAGTTCTTCGCCATCCTTGCTGCGGGTGTCTTCGTTGATCACTTCGCTTTCATGCAGCGCGGTATATTGTATGGCCCTGACATCCAAAGCCTGCATCGTTTTGATCAGCCCGATCTTATCCTTGTCGATATTATCCGCTTTGCCGAGTTCTATTTTTTCAATCAGGCTTGAAAGCTCGCTGATGGATTTTTCATATTCCTTGGGGTAAACCTTGGCGACGTTATCCTTATCCATCTGGCCTTTCAGCGCGAGTTCGTTGACCAAACGGCTCTGCACGACAGACATCATGGTTTGGCCTTTATCGAGAATGGCATCCGCCTTGGCGATGTTGCCGATCAACTCGTCCTTGGATTTTTTTTCCGGCGACTTTCGAATATCGCTCAAAATCTCGGACGCCCCGCGATAATAATTCGGGGCAAGGAACGGCATGTCGGCCTTCATCGCTTCGTTGACGCGCCTTTCAAGCGCGGCAATGGCATCAGCCGTCGAGAGCGTGCCATACTTGGCCAGTTGCTCATCAGAAACCTTGATGGCCTTACCCACATTGGCCGCGCAACCCGCCAGCAGCATGCCGAGCAACCCGCTAAAAATATATGCCCAGACTTGATGTTTTTTTTCGTGCATCGTGCTGCTCCTATTGAAAGTGTCTGCCGTTAAACATTAACGAACAATAGAGTTCATTGTACGGCACGCAAGTCTCGCCAGACAATCGATTTTGCTGCTGACGAGCTCGCCGTCGCGTCGCGGAAAACTCGAAACAAAACCTGTATCCCTTCCGATTTGATGAGATAAGCAAACATGAACGGAAAGCGGTCAACGGTTAATTCGCGGGTTCCAGCGATGCTTGCTGCCGGAGCTGTCCTTTCAGCATTCTCGAAGTATCCCAGCAGTTTGTTACAATACAAAAAGGATTGAGTGTTTTTGTGATGGAAACATCGGTGTAATATTCAACCCGAATAATCCATTAGCGCTGTCATTCCCGCCTGCGCGGGAATGACGCTGTTTTCGGCCTAATGGATAATCTGGGTTCAAAAGAAATTTGACATGACAAGCAAGCCACTGGTAAACAAAACGAACGGATGATGAAAATAAATCGTTTTAAACCTAACCAATAATCCAAGTTTAAATAAATTTTTCACTATTCTTCAAAGGGGGCTACCATGAAGCACAAATTCAAACTCGCAACTTTGACCTCACTGCTGTGCGCTAACGCTTACGCGACGCCGGTCTACCAGCCACCCGGCCCGAATCTCACCTACGGTTCGTCCAGCAACAACCAATCCATCATGTCGAGCGTCGCCAACCCGGCAGCGGGGGCAGCGGTGTTGAGCAAAGAAGACGGGCAGTACCGGTTTGGAATTCTTTCGATAGGCGGGGGATATGAAGTCGGCAATGTTAACAATCTCGCCAACCAGATTGATGCGACGAATGCAACACTGACGTCTGCTCAAAATTTCAATCTTTCCCCCATCCTCACCACTCAACAGATTGCTGATGAGTTAAATGTGAGGCTGATCAACCCAGTTAACTCCACATTGAGTGCGCTGCAAAGAGACGGCAATGCCTCTATTTTCTTCGCCGGACATGTTCCATTTACGCCATTCGTCATTTCCAAAAAGAAACTGGGCGGCAGTTTTGTACTGGACGCAAACGTCAGCGCAATCGCCAATGCGTCGTTCATCGCCCAAAATCTTCCCACCCTCGATGCAACGAATCTATCCACTTATGCAACGGTAGATCCTACCACCGGAGCGGTGACGTACACCGCTCCCACCAACTCTAACGACAGCACCTTATTGGTCAAAGCGGCCATGGTGTCGGAGCTTGGACTGGGCTACAGCCGCAGCATCCTGACACGGTCAGTGGATGATCCAACGGTAGGAGAAATGACGTCCGACAAGCTGAAAGCCGGGGAGCTGACGGCGGGCGTGCGTTTGAAGTATTACCAGGTCAAGCTCGCCAACAAAGCGCAACGGCAGCAATCAACCACTGCGGGCGGCGCGCAAAGCACGCTCAAGGCGAGCCAGACCTACACCAGCAGCTCCGGGGTGGGGCTGGATGTAGGCACGCTGTGGACCAGCAGGCGTTATCGTGTTGGCGCCTGGGTCAGCAACCTCAACAAGCCCAGCTTCAAATACCATGCTGTTGATCTGGCGGGCTACACAAACACGGGAGTCATCTCCCAGCTCAGCGGCACGACGACCTACGAGATGAAACCGCAGTTGCAAATGGAAGGCGCGGTATTTTCGGAAAGCCAGAACTGGGTCATCAATGGCGGGCTGGACGCCAATGCGGTGAAAGATGCTGTCGGCAGGGATTTCCAGTGGGCGACCCTGAGCGCGGCATATGCCACCAATAGCTGGTGGATACCCGGTGCGCGAGTGGGCTACCGCAGCAACAGGGCCGGATCGAAATTGAGCTACATCACGGGCGGGTTGACCCTGTTCAAGGCGCTTTCGCTGGATGCGGCTTTATCTACAAATAAGGTGGCCGATAACAGCGGCAAATCCATCCCGCGCAGCGCGATGCTCAATCTCAATGTGCAAATGACTTTCTAAGTTCAATGGCACCAGTAGATCGTTCCATCACAGCAATTACAAATAACCGTTCGACCTGAGCTTGCCGAAGGCCAATAGTGGCAAGGTAGCCGCGTTTCGACAGGCTNNCACCGCGAACGGTAACGGTTTTAACGGAACGATTTGCATGCGGGTGAATTAACATGGTCTCAACTCCTGCAAAATTAACCTGGTTGCAAAACCTGTATCCGGGCTATTTCTCCTTGACCATGGCGACAGGGATCATCGCTATAGCGCTGGGTATGCTTGAGAGGCCGTTGCTCTCGGAGGTGATGTATGCATTCGCGCTGGTTTCGTGGTGTGCGCTATTTGGCCTATATACCTGGCGCCTCATGCGCTTCCCGAAAGCCGTATGGGCCGAGTTAATCAGCCCGCAAACCACTTTCTTCTTTTTTTCGTTTGTTGCTGCCACCGACATCATCGGAATATTGTTTTATCTCCATGGTCTGAAAAATCTGGCGCTGGCATGCTGGGTATGCGCGTTCCTGGCATGGATGGCGCTGCTCCATTGCAGTTTCAGTGTCCTGACGCTACGCCATGCCGAGCGCAAATTGAGTGTCGTTCACGGTGGCTGGCTGATGTGCATTGTAGGCACGCAGTCGCTTGTCTTGCATGGCCTGAATATTATTCCGCAATTGGGAAATTATGCCGCCTATATGATGGTGTGGCTCTATATGTTATGGGGAATAGGGTTAATTCTTTATGGAATTTTCGTAACACTATTTTGTTATCGAATTTTCTTCCTGGATATGAGTGATGATGACTACACGCCGCTGATGTGGGTCATCATGGGGGCCGCGGCCATCAGCGCCAATGCCAGCAGCGCTCTAGCCCTGACTGATCCCATGATGTCGGTTCTTGTTGCTTTCCACCCCATTGTAGATATGGTGGCGCTTATTTCATGGGCCTGGGCAACCTGGTGGATACCCCTGCTGGTGGTCATCGGCTACTGGAAGCATTTTGTACGCCATAAACCCTTGCGCTATGAACCCACGCAATGGAGCATCGTATTCACGCTCGGCATGTATACCGTAACCAGTTTCCGGCTTGCCCTGGCGGCCGAATTCGAGCCATTGCATCAGGTTTCCCATATCATGCTTTGGGTGGCTCTTGCAGTGTGGTGCATGGTGATGACAGGCCTGCTGCGTCGAATGGCACAAAAGCAAGATGCGAAAGAATCAATAATTTTTCCATAGCCCGCCCGCGCATTACCTCTGTGTTCTTTGTGCTAATTGATTCCCCAAGTTGAGGCAGGGTGGATAAGCGCAGCGCATCCACCAAACGTAATGCGCTAAAGGTGGATGCGCTGCGCTTTTCCACCTTACACGAACTATGTTCTCTGAAGCTGCTTTCAAAGGTTGGGAAAGCATAAAATTTCGCGTATATTGGCAGGTCGTTTTCACTCAAGCTGGCTTGCATGGAACAGATACGCATACGCGGCGCTCGCACGCACAACCTGAAGAACATCAACCTCGACCTGCCGCGCAACAGGCTGGTGGTCATCACCGGTTTGTCCGGCTCGGGCAAGTCTTCGCTCGCCTTCGACACGCTGTATGCCGAGGGGCAGCGGCGCTATGTCGAATCTCTCTCCGCCTACGCGCGCCAGTTTTTGCAGTTGATGGAAAAACCGGATGTGGATTTGATCGAGGGCTTGTCGCCCGCCATCGCCATCGAGCAGAAAGCCGCCTCGCACAACCCGCGCTCCACCGTCGGCACCGTCACCGAAATCCACGATTACCTGCGTCTGCTGTTCGCGCGCGCAGGCGATCCCTACTGCCCGCAGCATGATCTGGTGTTGCAGGCGCAGAGCGTGAGCCAGATGGTGGATCATGTGCTGCAGTTGCCGCAAGACACGCGCATCATGATTCTTTCGCCTTTGGTCGTTGAGCGCAAAGGCGAGCAGCTGGATTTGTTCGATGAGTTGCGCGCGCAGGGCTTCGTGCGGCTGCGCGTGAACGGCAGGGTGTATGAGATGGACAAGCTGCCCGCGCTGCCCAAGAATAAAAAACATACCGTCGAAATCGTGGTGGACAGGCTGAAAGTCAGCGCGGACGCCAAGCAGCGACTGGCAGAATCGTTCGAGACCGCGTTGCGCCATGCCGACGGGCGCGCGCTGGCAGTGGAAATGGACAGCCTCAAGGAACACATGTTCTCCGCCAAATTTTCCTGNNCCCAAGTGCGACGGGCTGGGCAACATCAGTTTTTTCGACCCCAAGCGGATTGTGGCCTTCCCGCAATTGTCACTGAGCTCCGGCGCAATCAAGAGTTGGGACCGGCGCAACCAGTTCTATTACCAGATGCTGGACAGCCTGGCCAAGCACTATGATTTCGACCTGGAACGCCCATTCGAGAACCTGCCGGAAAAAATCCAGCATATCGTTTTGTATGGCAGCGGAAAGGAAAACCTCTCCTTCCGCTATCTCAACGAGCGCGGCAAACCCGCAGTGCGCGAGCATCCCTTCGAGGGCATCGTCAACAATCTGGAGCGGCGCTACCGCGAATCCGATTCGCCCACCGTGCGCGAGGAGTTGGCGAAATACCTCAATACTTGCCTCTGCCCTGAATGCAAAGGCACACGCCTGCGCCTGGAAGCGCGCCATGTGCGCGTTGCCGGGCAGACCATCTACGAGCTCAGCGCCATGCCGCTGAAGCAGGCACTGGCTTTCTTCCAGCAAGTTAAGCTGGCCGGTTACAAGCAGACTATCGCAGAAAAAATTGTGTATGAAATCGCCAGCCGCCTCACCTTCCTCAACAACGTGGGGCTGGAATACCTGTCGCTGGAACGCTCGGCGGAAACTCTTTCCGGCGGCGAATCGCAGCGCATCCGCCTGGCCTCGCAGATCGGCTCCGGGCTGACTGGCGTGATGTACGTGCTGGACGAACCTTCCATCGGCCTGCACCAGCGTGACAATGACCGCCTGCTGCAAACCCTGAAAAAGCTGCGCGACATGGGCAACAGCGTGATTGTGGTGGAGCATGACGAAGAAGCTATCCAGGCCGCAGACCATGTGGTGGACATGGGGCCGGGTGCAGGTGAGCACGGCGGGATGGTAGTTGCAGAAGGCACACCTGATGACATTAAAAAAAATAAGCAATCGCTGACAGGCGATTATCTTTCCGGGCGGCGCAGCATTCCCGCACCAAAAAAATACCGCGCCCCCGACCCGGAACGTATGCTGCAAATCAAGGGCGCCTGCGGCAACAACCTGAAACAGGTCACGCTGGATTTGCCGGTCGGGCTGCTGGTGTGCGTGACCGGCGTTTCCGGTTCCGGCAAGTCCACGCTGATCAACGACACGCTGTATCACGCCGTGGCGCAACATCTCTATGGCAGCAACGCTGAACCCGCGCCGTTCGCCGAAATCAGCGGGCTGGAATTTTTCGACAAGGTGATCAACGTCGACCAGAGTCCCATCGGGCGCACGCCGCGCTCCAACCCCGCCACCTACACCGGCCTGTTCACCCCGATCCGCGACCTGTTTGCCGCCGTGCCGCAATCGCGCGAGCGCGGCTACGGGCCGGGGCGCTTTTCGTTCAACGTCAAGGGTGGGCGCTGCGAATCCTGCCAGGGCGACGGCACAATCAAAGTGGAAATGCACTTTTTGCCGGATGTGTATGTGCCGTGCGACGTGTGCCACAGCATGCGCTATAACCGCGAGACGCTGGAGATTCAATACAAGGGCAAGAACGTCCACCAGATATTGCTGATGACCGTGGAACAGGCGCGCGAATTTTTTGCCCCTGTGCCGATCATCGCGCGCAAACTGCAAACCCTGCTCGACGTGGGGCTGGGCTATATCACGCTGGGGCAAAGCGCTACCACGCTGTCCGGCGGCGAAGCGCAGCGCGTGAAACTGTCGCTGGAGCTTTCCAAACGCGACACCGGGCGCACGCTGTATATCCTCGACGAGCCCACCACCGGCCTGCACTTCCACGACATCGCGTTGTTGCTGAAAGTCATCCACCAACTGCGCGACCAAGGCAACACCGTGGTGGTGATTGAGCACAATTTGGATGTCATCAAGACCGCAGACTGGGTGATAGACCTCGGCCCGGAAGGCGGTGAGGGTGGCGGGCGCATCATCGCGCAAGGCTCACCCAGAGATATTGCCGCCAACCCAGATAGTGCGACGGGAGAATATTTGAAACAAGTGCTCAACAAGCTATAGGTCTCCTTTGTCATTCCCGCGCAGGCGGGAATCCAGTTAATTGAGTTTGGGTACGCCCCAACTTGCAAAAATTCCAGCGTAGCGTGTCAACATAACCAGCGGCTAGCTGGCGCTGGTTATTCGCGGCGTGTTGTTCCGCTGGATTCCCGCCTGCGCGGGAAGGACGCATAGGTTGTCTATTGGGCAATCCGAGTTAAATACCTCCGCAGCCCCCATTCAATATTCCCTGTGCTATATTGTTCGGACCTTTGGATGTTTCACGATGGCCTTCCAAACGGCGATTCGCAGGTTCCTCATTGCTTGTTTTACTTCAAGGAGAACGATCATGCGCACACTTATTTCGTTAGCTGTATCAATTGCCGCCTGCTGCTATGTTCCGCTTGCGCTTGCCGACGATGCTTCAGTCACAATATCCTCGCCAGCCGATGGCGCCAAACTGATCTGGACGGAACAAACAAAAATCAACTATGAAGTTATGCCCGGATCGAAAGGCGACCATGTGCATCTTTACGTGGATGACAAGGAAACAAGTGTATTACGCCAGTTAAAGGGCAGCCATACCCTGGAAACTCTGAAGCCGGGCAAGCATGAAATTTGCATCAAAATAGTGAACAAGGGACATACCCCGATCGGCGTGCAGCAATGCGTCAAGGTCACCGTGGAATAGCCGCGTGATTGACCTGCAAAACCTGAGTTATGCCGTAGTGCAGGTGGTGCATAATTTCGGCGCCGCTACCGTCGTGGGCGGCGCCGCGTTTATGTTGCTCACGGCGCCGCAGCCCGCTTTCTTGCAACGCAAGTTTGCCTGGCTGACCGGGTTCGGGTGGGGCGCGCAGGTGTTGAGCGGCATGGCGTTCGGGGCGATCAGCCACTACTACTACGGTAAATTCCCGGACATTCATGACCTCGCCATCGCCGCGCTGGTGGTTAAAATATTGTGCGCCATGTCCGGGTTGGCCGTGATTGCGTTGTATCTGCGCTATGCCGATGGATGGGCAGACAAGCAACGCCACGTTGCGTGGCAAACCCTGTTTGCGCTGGGCGGAACAGCGCTCACCGCAGCCGCATTTTTGCGTTGGTTCTCTTAAGGTATCATTTCGCGACGGCGCAGCAATAGCCAAACGTGTTATTCAGCGGGTGATTTTCTTGTAAGATGCGCAGCAATATGGAACAAACCCAGGCAAAACGCATCGTGCTCGGCCTCACCGGGGGCATCGCCGCTTACAAAGCGGCAGAACTGGCACGCCTGCTCATGAAACAAGGCATCGAGGTGCAGGTGGCGATGACCGAGGCGGCGTGCCACTTCATTACCCCGGCCACCATGCAGGCACTTACCGGGCGCCCGGTATTGGTCAATCAATGGGATGCCTCCGAAAACGGCATGGCGCATATAGACACCAGCCGCGCCGCCGATGCCATCGTGATCGCCCCAGCCACGGCAGATTTTATCGCCAAACTGGCACATGGCCTGGCCGATGATCTGCTTTCCACGCTGTGCCTCGCGCGCGATTGCCCGCTGCTGGTCGCCCCGGCGATGAACAAACAGATGTGGGCGAATGTGGCCACGCAGCGCAACGTCGCGCAACTGGAGCGCGACGGGGTAACCCTGCTCGGGCCGTGCAGCGGCGCGCAGGCGTGTGGCGAAGAAGGGATGGGACGGATGCTGGAGGCGGAGGAATTGGCATCGGATATTACGGCATTTCTACAGGGTAATAAATTACTGAACGTGAATTCCCCCACCCTAGCCCTCCCCCCGAGGGAGAGGGGACAGGTTCTTCCGCCCTCGGAAAGAATGGATGGGGTGAAGCTTCTCATCACGGCTGGGCCGACCTATGAGGCGATAGATGCGGTGCGCGGAATTACCAATCGCAGTTCCGGCAAGATGGGCTATGCCGTGGTGCAGGCCGCGCTGGAACTGGGCGCGCAGGTGACGCTGGTTTCCGGCCCGACGTCATTATCCAAGCCGAAGGGCGCGCAGGTGGTGGATGTCACCAGTGCGGCAGAAATGCTCGATGCGGTAAAACAGTATGTGGAGAATGCCGATATTTTTATCGGCGTAGCAGCGGTGGCCGATTACCGCGTCGCGCAACCGAGCGCACAAAAAATCAAGAAAAGTGCGGACAAGCTAAAACTGGAACTGCTGCCCAATCCGGATATTCTGGCCTATGTGGCGAGCCTGCCCAAGCCGCCATTCTGCGTGGGCTTCGCGGCGGAGAGCGAAAATTTGCGCGAGCATGCAAAAGCCAAACGCAAGGCGAAAAATATTCCGCTGCTGGCCGCCAACCTGGTGCAGCAAGCCATCGGCTCAAACGAAAATGAACTCATTCTATTTGATGACGCGGGCGAGCATGTGCTGCCGCGAGCGGACAAGCTCACGCTGGCGCGTGCCTTGATGCAACACATCGTTGAACTCTACCAACAAGGAAAACGGCAATGAAGAAAACCGTTGATGTAAAAATTCTCGACCCACGCCTGCATGACAACCCGCCGGCTTACGCCACGCCGGGATCAGCGGGCATAGATTTGCGCGCCTGCATCGATGACAGCATGATCATCCGGCCCGGCCAGTGCGAACTCATTCCGAGCGGCATCGCTATCCATCTTGCCGACCCGCATTGCGCGGCGATGATCCTGCCGCGCTCCGGCCTCGGCCATAAACACGGTATCGTGCTGGGCAACCTGGTCGGGCTGATTGATTCGGATTACCAGGGGCAGATTTTTGTTTCGATCTGGAACCGGGGACATCACCCGTTCACGCTGATGCCGCTGGAACGCATGGCGCAACTGGTGATCGTGCCGGTGCTGCAAATGCAACTGAACATCGTCGAGGATTTTCCCATGAGCCAGCGCGGGAGTGGAGGGTTCGGCAGCACCGGCAAGCATTAGCTCCCGGCATTTTGTTCTTAGTGTTCCAGGCTCAGTTCCATCTCGGTGCTGTCTCCTTTGCGCACCGACACCTTCTCGGACACCGTCCTGTAGCCTTCCATCTTCACGATAATGGCATGCACACCCGGCTCCATTTCCAAACGGAGCGGCGACAGGCCGTAATACACATCATCCAGATAGACCTTGGCACGCGCGGGGCGGGTATTGACCAGCAGCAAGCCACTCGCTGCGGTGGCATTCACAGCGGGTATAGGTGCATCTTGTAGCGCGGGAAGTGTTGGTGCAGGTGTGCTGGCAACAGTTGGCGCAAGCAACACGGTCACGCCGGGAATGGCCTTGGTGCCGGGCGTCAAGTTGAACAGCTCGGGGCGCGCAACCATCAGGCTGGCACTGATCGCCTCGGTGGTTTTTCCGGTGACCATACCCAATTCCTTGAGCAGATACATAGCGACATCGTTCTTATTGTTGCCCGACACGCCCGCGAAACGGTCATTTTTTTCTGCCACGATGCCGGACCATACCACCTTGCCCGTGCCCGTTTCTTTCAGTGTCGTCTCAATCGCGATGGAAACCTCGTCGCGCGCTTTGACATCGTAGGTCAACTCTTTCACCACCCCGCTCAACTCGAACAGCGCATTGCCATCTTGCGCCTCGCTCACCTGAAAACCTGCGTCATCCAGGCGCGCCTTCATTGCGAAGGCCACCATCGTGGCGACATCCTGATCCAGAACAATGTCCTTGCCGCTCATGCCGGACACGTTCTCCGCTCCCGTCCCTATCTTGCGCGGGCTGCCTGTCTTGCGGGCATCCATGTATCCGCTGATACGGATGCTGGCTGCATATTTCAGCAACGGCGCATTGGGATTGGTCTTTTTGTTTTCCGCGACGTGGATGGCACCATCGCCTTTTCCGCCGAACATACCTCCCAGAGGGGGCATGCCCATATCGGAGCAGCCAACCGCAAACGCCACCACAACACACAGGAGAATTCGCTGCAAGAATTGGTTCATCTCACTTACCCTGAAATCACGATAGGGCGAGTATAGCAAAGGGCTGAACACCCCCTAACGGGCATGGCAAAGGAGCCACCCCTGAAAATGAAACTCGCTATGCCCGTTTCCCTNNAGAGGGAGCAAACGATTCGCTGCGCGAGTTTCACGTTAGACATTCCGTGCGCAACGTGGCTATTCTCCACGTCTGGCCCGTTATATCATTGGCAGAAATCAGAGGCTGCTTGAAGCTTGCCCGTGCGTATCGCAGTGTCTCGCTATTTTGACGGACGGCAAATAACGCACCAGCTCATTCAAAGCCAGGCGATATACCTCGCGCTTGAACTCGATCACACTTTCCATCTCAACCCAGTAATCATTCCAGCGCCAGGCATCAAACTCGGGGTGGCAGGAGGCGCGCAGGCAGACATCGCAATCGCGTCCAACCAATCGCAGCAAGAACCATATCTGCTTTTGCCCTTTGTAACTGCCGCGCCACTCACGCTTCACCCAGTGCTGCGGCACCTCGTAACGCATCCACTCGCGCGTGCGCCCGAGTATCTGAACATGGTTGGGCAGCAGGCCAATCTCTTCCTGCAATTCGCGATACATCGCCTGCTCCGGCGTTTCGCCGTGCTGGATGCCGCCTTGCGGGAACTGCCATGAATCCTGCCTGATGCGTTTGCCCCAGAACACCTGGTTCTTGGCGTTAGTGAGAATGATGCCGACGTTGGGGCGGTAACCATTACGGTCAACCATCTTCGCCACCTGTTCGGTTAATTTCGATAGGGCGGATTTTTTCACATTTCACGGCATATTGAAAGCAGCTTGTTGCTTAACAGCTTGTTGAAAATCACATCTGCTGCATCAGGCGAATGGAGCGTAAGATCATGTTTATGTGTTTAAGGGATGCTGGCGTCTCCATCTGGAAATAATGGAGTCATAACAATCCACGCTCCGCAAACGACAGGCACCCCGCCCCCGCCACGATGAAATGATCGAGCACGCGCACGTCCACCAGCCCCAATGCCTGTTTGAGTGCGGTGGTGAGATGCTGGTCGGACTGGCTTGGCTCGGCAACACCGGATGGGTGGTTGTGCGCAAAGATCACGGCAGCGGCATTCAACGCCAGCGCGCGTTTAACCACTTCACGCGGATACACGCTGGTCTGGCTAAGGGTGCCGCGAAACAATTCTTCCGAGGCAATCACGCGATGCTGGGTATCGAGAAACAGCACCAGAAAAACTTCTTGTTGCCGCCCGCCGAGCAATAGCTGCAAATAATCGCGCACCGCACGCGGCGAGTTAAGCGCATCGCCGCGCTGCATCTCCTCCTTCAAGGCGCGCTGCGACATTTCCAGCACCGCTTGCAGTTGCACAAATTTTGCCTGCCCCATGCCGTGGATATCGCAGAAATCCTGCTCGCTGGCTGCAAACAATTGCGTGAGGCTGCCGAAGCGCGTGAGCAGATCGCGTGCCAAATCCACCGCGCTTTTCCCCTTCACGCCAGTGCGCAAGAAGATCGCCAGCAACTCTGCATCGGAAAGCGCTGGCGCTCCTTTTTGCAATAACTTCTCTCGGGGTTGTTCGCCTTCAGGCCAATCAGTGATTGCCATGCCGCCTCCGTAGGCTATTACATATCGTTTTACTAATTTGGAAGAATCTGCATATTGACCCGCGCCGCAAACTGACCGATTATTCCACACCTGCAGGAATGACTAGCTGGTTTTTTGAACGCTCTTACCATTTGGCGCGATGTTGAGCCGAATAGGTAGTTATTGCAATATTGACCCATAGGAGAACAAAGTGAAGGTGTTAAGAATTATCTTGGCGGCATTGGCATTCATCTCGCTACAGGCTCACGCCAAGGATGACCGTAGTATGGCTGTGAAAGAAAAAGGCGGCGCCATCGCGGTGGCCGGTAAAATTTTCAAGGATTGCGCTGACTGCCCGGAAATGGTGGTGATCCCGGCGGGAAGTTTCGATATGGGTTCGACCAACGATCCGAGCGAAATGCCCGTGCACCGCGTAACCATCGCCAAACCTTTTGCGCTGGGCAAAACCGAAGTGACACAAGGGCAATGGAAAGCGATCATGGGGAACAACCCCGGCAAGTTTTCCACCTGTGGCGACAATTGCCCGGTGGAGCAGGTAAGCTGGGACGATGCCCAGGCATACATCCAGAAGCTCAACGCCAAGACCGGCAAACAATACCGCCTGCCCAGTGAAGCAGAATGGGAATATGCCTGCCGCGCGGGAGGGCAGCAGGCATACTGTGGCAGCGACAGTCTGGACAGCATTAGCTGGTATGGCGGACTGGCGAAACCGGCTGGCAATAGCGGCAAGACAACCAACCCGGTGGCAACCAAGCAGGCCAATGCCTGGGGCTTGTACGACATGAGTGGCAACGTATGGGAATGGGTAGAGGACAGCTATCATGACAGCTACAACGGCGCTCCCTCGGATGGCAGCGCATGGAAAGGGGATGGCGCGTTGCGCGTGCCTCGCGGCGGCGGCTGGAGTTATGCTCAGCATGCGGCAAAACGCGGCGGGAGCGAGCCTGGTTTCCGTTTCAGCAGCATCGGCTTCCGCCTCGCTCGGAGACTGCCGTAGCTTTGCTAACCATTCGGCTTGGCTACCAATAGGCTCTGGATAGCCATCTGATCAGGATAGCAAACTACACCAACCAAATCCTTGGTTAACATCAGCCAAGTCGCTGGGGCAGCTTGGGTTTGGTGCCTGCACCATTTCTGCGGAAGAGTGGCGGCTTGGCCGCAGGGCCGCACCAAAATCACCCCAACGGACGGAGGCATCGCCTCCACAGAAAATGAACGCCGCCGTGTCCGTTCCCTGATGAAACTACTAACCATTCCACTCGGTTGCCCGCCGAAGAGCTTTTGGACGGGCAACCGAAAAACGGCCACTGAGTGGCTGGTTATCTCTCCTACCTCTGATGGAACAACTAGCCATTCGACTAAGCTGTCAGCCGAAGAACTTGTGGCCGGGCACCCGAAAGACGCCAGCCAAGTCGTTGGTTATCCCCCAGTGGGGGAGAGTAACGTGGTGTCGCTTCGCGACGCTCCCGTTAATGAATGTCCGGCTTATCTCAACGACATGATATATTTAGCCAATATCTTGCGGTTTGCTTCGGTAAGCAAGTCTTCCGTGTAGGCTGGCATGTCTTTTTCAATCCACGCCCCGGCGCCGCCATTGGCGATTTTGTTCATCAAGTGTGCTTCGGCGTCCGGATTGTTTCTATATCGCTCGGACACAGACTCCCATGCCGGACCAAGCAAATTCTTGCCGGTTTTGTGGCACATAAAGCAACCGGTTTTGTCTGCCAATAACCATTCTGCAGCCTTGGCAGCATGCTCCTTGGGCACTTCCGGCTGGCAGCCGCACAATATGACCAACAACGATGCCAGCAAGGTAATTCGAGTACGCATGATTCTCCTTGATTAGTGTTATGGTATTTAACGTTAAAACTCTCACAGCAAATCCTCGTCCCCTGCGCCCGCTTGCCTGTCTGCGTGCATCGCACAGGCAAGCTGGATAACAGCCTGAGTATGTTGTTGGGGCCTTACCCCCTTGCAAACCCGGCGTACCCCTTGCTGGCATACATTGCTATCATGACCATGACTTGGTTGGCGTAGCCTTCCAACTCAGCCAGATGGCTATGCAATGCCTTTTAATAGTCTGGCCGAATGGCCAGTGTCCCCAACAGAGGTCAAGGGTGAGGGAAACGCGCATGGCGGGTTTCATCATCGGGTGCGGCATATTTGCCATGCCCGTTAGGGTGTCCCGCCACCCCTTTATAAAACTCGATAATTATATCAGGAAGAAATAATCGTTGCGATTGAGGCCATGCCCTAAAGAGATTGCAGCACCCGCAACGGAGGGATGTTTGATATTCGCCGCATAGCAAGCCAGCCCGCCAGCGTCACCATAATACTGCCGCCACCCACG
>CXWL01009154.1_pt1 | contig 21842 bp, 23 predicted proteins | sample 590931 | NCBI WGS metagenome assembly CXWL01 (sample SAMEA3498368, study PRJEB10139) | groundwater metagenome | biome: water well; material: biofilm material | place: Germany | collected 2015-04-27 | reverse complement strand
CGCGTCTGGTTTGGGACCAGAAAGTCGCAGGTTCGAGTCCTGCTACCCCGACCATCTCCATTTCGTCTCAAAAGTCACCATCTTCTTTGCTGTGGCATGTTGATGGTGCAGAACAACTCGACAAAGATGTGTAAAATTTTTTATTACAAATTTTAGCCTTATTTAAAGGATAAATAGGGATTATAAAAATTGTGTAAATATTTTAATGACAGATATGACGGTACAGAATCTCCTTCAGGAAACCGGCCTCGATCATCACGAAGTGGCGCTCTATCTGGCACTTATCCAAGACGGTGAGGCTCCCGCCGGACGCTTGGCCAAAAAAAGCGGCATTCCTCGGACCTATGCCTACAAAGTGCTAGATTCACTCATAGGAAAAGGACTCGTAAGGCCAACAGCGTCCCGTTCAGTTCGCCATTATTCAATTACCGATTTCGAGGCCCCGAAGCGTTACCTCGAAAAAAAGCAATTTGAGCAGTACCAAGCTCATCAGAAAGTCCAGTCCCTGGTGGCTCAGCTGGAGAACTTAGCGACTCCGCAGGCTGCGACCGCTTCGATTGAGCACCTCAAGAATATCTCTGGAGAGCAGGATTTTTGGCGTTTATTGCACTCTACGATTACTCGTGAGATTTGGATCGTCAATCCACCTGATTGGTGGGGGAACATCAATCATTCTAGCGAGGTTAAGAAGTGGGTTCAGTATCGTGATAAGCAGCATATTTGGGAAAAACGTTTTCTTGCCGGTATACAATCTCAGAACAGCATGCAAAAATTTACCGAAATGCTTCCTCTCAAGATTACCCAGAAATGTTCAGCAACCTTATTGCTGATTGATCATTACCAGATTCAGGTGACCAGTTGGGAGCCTTTTCGAGCCGTCAGGATCGAGAGCGAAGAGATGGTAGAACTCCAAAAATCTCTCCTCGCTTGATATAGGTACAAATGTACAATATTGTAAGGGCGTCTTGGTACTATGTCTATGACGTCAATCTCCTTCCTGCCCGCCAACCCTGATTCCTTGGCGCAGGCGGATTGGCCGGAAGCCATCATGCATTGCGATGCTGACGCTTTTTTTCTGGGGTGTGAATTGATGCGTCGTCCCGATATGAAAGGGAAACCTGCCGTAGTGACCGGAAAATTGGGAGGCATTGTCCTTGCCAAGAGCTACGATTTGAAAGCCAAGGGTGTTCATACCGGTATGCCTATCTGGGAAGCGAGAAAAATATGCCCGAGTTTGATGGTCTTCCCGGCGGATTTTCAACTCTACAATAGGATGTCGGCGAAAATGTTTGCCGTCTTCAACGAATGGACTCCCGATGTGGAGGTGTATTCCGTTGATGAAGCGTTCTTGAATGTCAAAGGACTGTGTCGACTCTACAAGATGGATTATGAAAAAATGGCCTATGCTATCAAGGATGATGTGAAGAAAAAGCTAGGGATCACGGTGAGTGTTGGGATCTCAGTGACCAAGACCTTGGCCAAAATTGCTTCAGACCACAATAAGCCGGATGGGGTGACGGTGGTTTCCGCGAAGGACATCAAAGCTTGGTTGCAAAAAATTCCCATCAAAGAAGTTCCGGGTTTCGGGCGAAATACTCTCCCTTTACTGGAAAAGCATGGTATTTATCGTTGTGCCGATTTCGTGAATTTGCGTCAAGAACAGGTAAGAAATTTGCTCCATCGCCCTGGAGTAGAGCTTTGGAAAGAGCTTCGTGGGGAAAAAGTTTATAACGTTTCCAGGACTTTTGCGGCTAATAAGAGTATTACCCGTACCAGTAGTTTTGAACCGATGACGGCTGATCAAAAATTTCTGTGGATTCACACGGTTCGTCAGTTGGAGCGTGCTATTGATGCTCTTCATCGTGAAGGATTGTTAGGTCAAGAAATTGTTCTTTATCTCCGTGATCAAAATTTTCATTCCTATAGTTGGGCTTATCGCTTGGCTACGGGGAGTAAGAGTTTTTCTGTGTTTCTGAAAGTTTTGAAGAGCCTTTGGCGAGAGCATTTCCCTCGAGGAGTGGTTTTTCGTTCTACCGGAATTTATCTCCTTCATCTTTCTGCCGATCATGGTACACAGCTCAGCCTGTTCGAGAATTCTAGTATGAGTGTCCGTCGTGATCTTCTCGAACAAGCGAAAGAATCTATCCGTGATCGTTATGGCAATCTTTCGATTCGGGCTGCGAGTTCGATTTCCTTGAAAATGCTAGGACCGAATAGAAAAAATCTTATTAGAGCCAGGGCTTTTAACGCGGAGTGGTAGTGGGGTCGGTCATTGGTTCAGCATCAGTATTTGCCGTAGTTTCATTAGCAGTCTCCAAAGGAGGATTGGTCAACTCGGCAATTATTGGAGATAGATCGATGGAACGACGAATGAAAAATCTTTTGGCATTTTTGTCCTCGATCTCCTGGAAAGGGTCTTTGACAAAGACTGCTTTTTTGAAAAGACCCACCAGGGTGTCGTAGAGGGCTTGGGTTTTCACATCGCCATCGAATTTACTCCGGTAGCGGCTTTCAATAACTTCGTTCTGATCCAAAACAACCCAAACTCGATCACTCATAGAAATAATGTCGAGCGGTTTTAATGCGGCCATCAGTAATTTTGCTCTGGCAATGCTTGAATCAACGATATTACCTTGCTCATCTTTGTCAGATGCAGCTGCTAAATCAGCGGTCACTGCTTCCCCAAAAACCATGAGTGATTTGAGGTCGAGTGGGCTAATCCCGTTACTTGCTCGATAGAGCATACCCAGTGAGTCAAAACCTTTAAGGATCCAATCGCCTTTGGTTCTGGTGGTAATTTCTGTGCTCGGAGGATAGTAGTCGAGCAGGCGTGAAGCACCATCAGCGCTGGAGCCATGCCAAGTATAGGGAAGGCCAATAAAACTGCGCAAGATCTCTAGTGTCTGGGTCGCGGTCTGTGATTTTTTTTCAGAAATGGGGCGCGTGTCTTGCAGTTCCAGAAAACGACCGTCAACCCAGAGCGGCTCTTCACCATTGTAGTCTGAGCTGGTGACTTTGTAATAAATGGTCTCGCTGCCAAGGCGGGTTTTGCGGCGGATTTGTCGTTGAAGAGTGAGTGGAGTTTTCGGTGGAGCCATAAATACCAACTCATCAATTTCACCAAAACGATCATATTTCAGAGTTTTACCATCACCCTCGCCAAAAATACTGTCCCAGTCATAGGTATTCAGCAGTGGGGTTTCACCTTTTGTCATCGCATAGAGTGTTTTGGCAGCCATGATCTGGTCGAGTTGATTGTCGAGCAGAGTCATATCTTGATCGTCATTACTTGAGCCACAGCCCGTCAGAAATACAATACTGAGGCTGAGGATTATGGTCATTGTCCGATTATTCATAGGCATTTCTATTAGATGCTTGCAAAGAGAGTTTTCCATCACCATGGCATCTTGTAAATGTGAATTATTGGGGGTTCATGAGGAAAGGCTTGTCATAGCACAAATGTTCATAGAACATACCTGGTGTTCCTATCACTATCATATTTTTTATGAGTAAACATCTCACCATTCGTGAACAAAGAGCTTTGGATTGGATCAAGTCTTATCAGCAGCAGACGGGAGGTTATCCCACTTATCGTGAAATTCAAACGGCCTTGAATTTGAGTTCCATCAATAGTGTATCGCAGTACATTCGACAATTATCACGCAAGGGGGCCGTAGAGTTGATTAAAAATAAGGGATATCGTTTGCCGGAACATCAACGTCCGGGAATGGTTGTTTTGCCGCTTTTGGGAATGGTCCAAGCCGGATCACCAAACTCAACTCAGCTGATCGAGGAAAGCATGGCCCTTCCTCAGCAATTTGTTTCTTCGACACAGCGATCATTCCTGTTAACTGTTCGGGGGGATAGTATGTCTGATGTTGGTATTCATGAAGGAGATATGGTGATCGTCAATGCTGATCAGAAGCCTGAGCCAGGTGATGTTGTTGTGGCTTTGGTAGATGGTGAGACAACCGTGAAACGTTTGGCTCGACAGCAAGGAAAACTTTATCTTAAAGCAGAAAGTAAGAATCATTCTGATATCTATCCTGATGGATCGTGGCAGATCCAGGGAGTCGTAAGTGGACTCTGGAGAAAGTATTAGCCAGCGTGATCATGAAATCGCCTGATTCGCTTTTATCATCAAAACTCCCGGCAGTTTTTTTGGAAAGATTACAGGAACAATTTCCGGATGATTTCCAATCTATTCTCAGAACATTTCAACGGCGCCCACCCGTAATCAGAGTCAATACCTTACTAGCGACTTCGAAAGAGATACAGGTCGAGCTTCAGGAAGAAGGAATTGTCTTGCAGGATATTTCTGAATTGCCCGAGTCATTCTTCGTGTTGAACGCGGATCGAAAGCGTCTCACTGAGCTTCCCTGCTATAAAAAGGGTATGATCTACATCCAATCCATCGCCTCTCAACTGGTCATAAAAGCATTGGCCCCCCACCCGGGAGAAAAAATTCTGGATCTTTGCGCAGCCCCAGGTTCAAAGACCACACAGATCGCCATTGCCATGAGAGCAGAGGGAGAGCTGATCGCCAATGAACCCAAGCGTGAGCGGTTTTTTCGACTGGTTGCCAATCTCCGTTCCCAAAAATTGGAACAATTCGTTGTTTGTAAGCAATATCCTGGTGAGCGATATGGCGATTATTACCCAGGATATTTTGATAAGGTTTTGGTTGATGCTCCCTGTAGTAGTGAAACCCGTTTTGTGCTTGGTGATATCAAGACCACACGCTACTGGTCTCGGCATAAGGTTAAAGCGTTTGCCCGTTTGCAAAGAAAGCTCCTGCAGTCGGCCATCCGTTGTACCAAACCTGGGGGCTTGTTAGTCTATAGTAGCTGTACTTTTGCCCCAGAAGAAAATGAAGTCGTGATTGATTGGATACTCAGGAAGTACCCCGAGCTTACTGTAGAGCCGATATGCTATTCTCTTAGAAAGTTACCGATTGTTCAGAAATGGAACGGGAAAAATTTGCAATTATCCCTACAAAGAGCCCTGAGGCTCTATCCTGATGAGAATAGTGAGGCCTTCTTCTTCGTTTTACTTCGAAAAGCAAAGACAGCCGATTAAGCAATTCGCAACCGAATTTTCTGGCGAGTCCTCAAGAATGCCTTATACTTCTCTCCAGGTGACAAATATCTGACAGTATCTCAATGAATAATACGACTCAAAATTCCAGCACTTTCGCGGCAATCGTCTTGTTGCTGTTTGGGTTATTGGCACTTTATTGGGGTTATATGGTCGTACAGGGTATTTTCGTACCCCTGCTATTTGCCATGATTTTCGCCGTGATTTTTTACCCGATGTACGAAAAATTGCTGAAAAAAACCAATCGGCCGATAGTAAGCTCCTTACTGGTTTGTTTGGTATTGATATTGCTCACGTTGGCTCTTGCTTCATTTGCGGTATATCTGGCGGTGGGAGAGGTGGTGAGCCTCACGAAGCTTTTGACCAATAGTTTCGATTTTCAGAGTTTGAGCTTTTTGACGGATCAGGAACAATTGAAGATTTTCGTTGATCAGACCACGTTGCGGATTAATGCCTTGGTGGAAGACATTCCTTTCATTGATGCTTCTGTTTCCAATATTTTTGGAAAAGTCTTGGAGAGTATTCCGCCTTTGATTCAGCAATTTTCATCAACCATTATTAGCGCCGTCAAAATCGGTCTCGATAGTGCTACGACCGCTCTCGTCAATCTCTTTATCTTCTTCATCTGTTTCTTTTTCCTGCTCATCGATGGGAAGAATTTTGTGACTTATACCTTCAAGTTGCTCCCGATTAACGCCCTGCATGAGCGTCAAATCACCAAACGATTTTCAAATCTTTGCTATTCCTGGATCGTAGTCAATATGCTTTTAGCAGTATTACAAGGGGCATTCGCAGCCATTGGATTTGCCATTATTGGCGTACCGTCACCGTTCATTTGGGGTATCATTACTCTCTTTGCGAGTTTTATTCCCTTCATCGGTAGTGCCATTATTTGGGTTTCGATAGGTGTTATCTACCTTATTCTCGGACAATACGGATCTAGTATTTTTATCTTGATTTGGGGGGCTACGCTTATTTCCAGTAGCGATAACATTCTTCGTCCATTCCTCCTCAAAGAGGGGATAAAAATCCATCCACTCATCTTATTCGTTGCAGTTTTGGGAGGTTTCTACGCTTTCAATGTTGCTGGTCTGATTATTGGACCTTTGATTATTGTATTTCTCTCAACCTTGCTCTACATCTACCAGCTTGAATTCGACGATATTCTGAATCACTTTCACAATCGACCCAAGAAATCACAAAAGGCAACTGAAGTTTAAAGATGCTTTTCCAGTGCATCCGTCAGAGTGGATCTTTGCTGGAGTCCAGTGAATTCCTCTACAACCTTGCCATTTCTGAAAATCTTCAATGAGGGAATACCCATGACTTGGTAGGTTTGGGCGCTCTCAGGACTCGAATCGACGTCAATCTTGCCAATAATAGCTTTCCCTTTCATTTCTTTGGCGACTTCCTCAACAATCGGAGCCTGAGACTTACAAGGTCCACACCAGGTGGCATAGAAATCAACAAGCACCGGCATTTTCTCTGAAGCTTGGATGACTTCTGTCTGAAAATTATCATCGTTGAAGGTGACGTCTGCCATAATTTCAAATTAAGGATGATACAGGCAAGTATAGCTCGCCCTCAGAAAATCAATCAACTTAAAATTGTGACCATAGGTATTGATTGCGGATTTCATGATGAAAGATGACCTCACTGGTCTTGACGAAGCTACCCAAAGCCCGAGGTGATCGACCGGCGACTTCTTCTTTTACCTTCAAATACTTTCCATGAACTGATTCGCCGAGTACAGATTTCATAAATTCACTGATCCGGTAATAATCGAGCGCTTCCAGGATGCTTCCGGGCAGTTTCTGAATGTCATGAGTAGGCACCTTCATCTGTTTTTCAATACCGGCAAGTCCTGCCTTGATCAAGGTATAGATAGCCAGATAAGGGTTGGAGTCGGGTGCGACTGATCGAACCTCAATACGGGCAGATCTTTCGTTGCCAACCGGGATCCTGACCATTGAACCACGATCTTTAGCAGACATTTTAATCTCATTTGGAGCTTCGAAATGCGGGTCAAGTCTCCGATAGGCATTCACACTCGAACAAATTGTCAAACAAGTTTCCTGAGCATAGTTCAGGATGCCAGCGGCGAAAGATCTTCCCATTTTCGAGAGACGGTCAGGATCATTGGCATCATAGAAGATATTTCTCCCATCTTGAGCTAGGGAGACATTCGTATGCATACCACTACCGTTGATCCCGACCAAGGGTTTGGGTAAGAAGCAGGCTGTATAACCCATTGTTTTGGCGACCTGTCTGGCAACCAGCTTGTAGAGGAGGATATTGTCGGCGGCTCCAAGCGCTTCGGTGTATTTGTAATTCAATTCAAATTGAGATGGGGCAACTTCTGGATGATCTTTCTCATTTTCAAAACCCAACGCAAGTTTGGCCTGAGCGAAGCTATCGATGAAGAGCCTGAGGTCGTCATGCGGCAGGGAGCTAAAATAGCCACTCTTCGTAGCCAACTGATAGGTTTGGCTTTCGGTATAGCTCTGTTCCGCATCTGTTCCCTTGAGGAGGAAACCTTCGATTTCAGGCGCTACTTGAACCTTGATTCCTTTTTCATCCCGGATTTTCTTGAGCAATTGGGCCAGCTGAGAACGCATGTCACTTTCATAGTCCGTTCCATCTTGATTCGCTACCTTGGCAAATATCAAAACCTTTCCAGCCCCGAAAATGCTTGATGGAAGCCACCGGAAGCTGGACCAATCAATAAACAGTCTGAGGTCGGATTCATGCTGTTCGGAAAAACCTTTGATCGAAGAACCGTCAAAGGTCAGATTATCCAGTGATTCCAGAAAAAATGCCTTATTGTAATCAAGGAGATGAAGCTTCCCTTCCAGGTCTGAGAAACAAACGGTCACGGCACGAATGCTTTGATCAGCACCTAACTCCGGAATGAGTTTTTCGGCAAACGTCTCGCTGCTATACCCGGCCTCACGGTCACGCTTGAGCAGGAGATTCCTTTTTTGCAATTCTGCCGTCGAAAGGTCGATGTACAGTCCTTCATTCATAGCGTCTTCCTTAGAAAATAAAATGATGTGCTGAATCTAGTCAAGCTCGAACAGAACATCAAATAAAAAATCTGAAAGAGGTTGAAAATGGCTATTAGTAGGGAAAATTATTGCGTATACTGGTGTTGTTTCTATTCTGACACCATGCAAGTCCTCTTCGAGCGACTCAAATGTTCAGGAACTCAAGCTAAGCTCTACTTGCTCTTGTTGGAGCTCGGCCCCTCTATTGCCAGTATGCTTTCCAAGCGAGCGAGAATAAAGAGGGTGACGGTCTATGGAGCCTTGGAAGGGCTTTTGCAGAAAGGTTTGATCGAGACCTTTCGTAAGAACAACGTCAGTTATTATCAGGCCAGCGATCCGGAAGTTATTGGCAATGTGCTCGATATGCAATTTGTTCAAGAACAAGAGTTCAATCAACTGGCACATAAAAAGATCGAAGAACTCAAGCAAGTCAAGAAAAAGGGGGAAAAACATATTATTGAGCTTAAGGGAGTTATCCGATACTACGAAGGCCGACAGGCTGTGGAAACGCTCATCCGCGAAAATCTCACGACTCCTGATAAATTGCAGTATTGTATCGGTATGAGTGGTTACTATGCCCTCCAGGATGCGGGTGCTTGGAAAGAATATATCCAAAGCCGAGTAAAAAACGGCATGAAAGTTCTCAGTATCCAGGCTGATACGTCGGCAAATAGATCATATAAGTCACGTGATCATCAGGAGCTCAGGGAAACTCAGTTAATTCCTTCAAATCTTTGTCCAGATCATGCTGAGCTGAATATTATTGGCGACCGTATTGTGCTCTTCACCGATGAAAGAAAAGAAGCATTGGGAATCAAGATTATCAACAAAACCTTGGCTGATGTTCTCAAAAAGCTCTTCGAATTAGCCTGGGATCATTCTTGTGAGTTTCAGAAGAAGATGAAAAAGAAGTCCTCGTCATGATTCATTTTCATATTTGTAACACTATGACTGACGATCAAAGATTTTGTTATCTGAGTCAATTCGATCTCTTCGATGCATCTCAAGGAATTCAAGTAAGATCGAAAGATTGTTATTGATGCGAGCAATGGTGTGATTGAAATCTTCGAAGAAAAGGGATAGTTTGGTGGTAATTCACATCATAATTTTCCACTATGAAACTGTTCCTCGACACGGCCAACCTCGATGAGATAAAAAAGTTCAATGACCTTGGCATTCTCGATGGTGTCACGACGAATCCAAGCTTAGTGGCAAAAGAAGGAGCAAATCTGAAGGAATACACCATTAAGATCTGCAAGACGGTCGATGGTGATATCAGTGCCGAGGTCATTTCCACGGATGCCGCGGGCATGATCAAAGAAGGTCGAGTCATCGCCAAGTGGCACAAGAATGTGGTCGTGAAAGTACCCATGACCATGGAGGGAATTAAAGCCATCAAGGTCCTCAGCTCTGAAGGCATTCGCATCAACTGCACGCTGATCTTTTCTGCGAACCAAGCTTTGTTAGCAGCCAAGGCAGGTGCCTATATCGTCAGCCCATTCGCCGGACGTATTGATGACATAGGGCAAGATTCCATGGATACGATGCTCGAGATCCGCCAAATCTTTGATAATTTCGGGATTGAGACCCAAATTCTCTTTGCTAGCACGCGCCATCCTCGTCACGTCATTGAAGCCGCCAAGCTTGGTTGTGACATATGTACAATGCCTGCGGACGTCATGGAGAAAATGTTCAAGCACCCGCTTACCGACATAGGCCTGGCAAAATTCCTCTCTGATTGGGAGAAGGTCAAGAGCAAGCAATAATTGTTACACTTTTTAAACTATGCAGATCCCCAAAATAGGAGAACAGTTGAGCTCTGAACAGATTCACTTCCTCCAAACCTTCCGCAAGTCCTGCGCGCACACCATCATCGCCATGTTGAAACAGTCCCAGTCCGGGCATCCCGGGGGTTCCTTGTCCTGCATCGATTATTTGGCTTTGCTCTACTGCTTTATCATCAGCCAGACGGGTGAGAAGGTCGTCGTTTCCAACGGCCATATTTCACCCGGTGTTTATAGTACGCTGGCCGAACTCGGATACATTCCCAAGCAAGAGGTCATCGACACCTTCCGCCAGGCAGGATCCATCTACGAGGGGCACATTACCCGACATGTTCCCGGTGTCTGGTATGGCACAGGTCCATTGGGAATCGGGGCCTCAGCAGCGACGGGATTCGCTCACGCCGCCAAGCTGAACGGTTCGAAAGAAAAAATCTATGGCCTGGTTGGAGATGGCGAATGCCAAGAAGGGATCGTCTACGAAATGATGCACTATGCAAATAAGTACCAGCTGAACAATCTGATTGTGTTCATGGACTACAACCAGGTCCAGCTGTCCGCCAGTCTGGAAGAAATCATGCCGGTGGATTTTCCAAGTATTTTTAAGTCCGCTCACTGGAAGGTCATTGACGTAGATGGTCATGACTATCAGCAGATGTGGACAGCCCTTCACGAAGCGCAGCAAGAGCAGCATGCTCCCACCTTAATCCTCGGTCGTACCGTCATGGGGAAAGGCGTTCCCTTCATGGAGCCGGATGGTCTGGCGCACAAGGCGACCTGGCATGGTAAGGCACCGAAGGCAGAAGAATGCGAGACGATCCTAAAGAACCTAGTCCTGAGTTCTGAAGAAAGAGGCCTCATTGACCAATTCATCTCGGATTCAATCACATGGAAACCAGAAGAGCCTTATGCGATCGAAAAACATCCACCGAAGATCGATGCTGGCCAGCCGAAGGTTCTTGGTTCAGATCAGCTCACCGACTGCCGCTCTGCCTATGGAAACGNNGCCTATGGAAACGCGCTCAAAGATATAGCTTCGAGAAATCCCGATATCATTGCCATTACCGCTGATCTTGGAGGTTCGGTCATGACGGATATCATGAAGAAAGAGATTCCCGAGCGTGTTTTCGATGTCGGTATCGCTGAGCAGCATATGCTGAGTCTTTCGGGTGGTTTTAGTTTAGTCGGAAAAGTTCCATTTTGTTCTACCTTCGGCGCCTTCATGTCGAGCCGAGCCAAGGATCAAGCTCGGGTGAACGACATCAATCGGACCAATGTCAAAATGGTGGCCACCCATTGCGGACTTTCCGTAGGTGAAGATGGTCCAACCCATCAGGCGATCGATGACATGGGATCCTTCTTAGGCTTTTTCAACACAACCATCCTAGAACCCTCAGATCCCAATCTTTGCGATCAAATGATCCGCTATGCGGCCAAGACCTATGGCAATTTCTACGTGCGAATGGGACGAGCGAAGATTCCTGTGATGACCAAAGAAGACGGGAGCGTCTTTTACGATGCCAACTATCAGTTCCTGCCCGGGAAAGCCGATCTCATTCGTTCCGGCACAGACGTTAGCGTTCTCGCCGCTGGACCTATGTTGCACATGGCGATGAATGTTCGAAAGAAACTTGAAGGCAAGGTAAGTATTGAGGTTATTTGTTTGAATAGTCTCAGCCACCTCGATGAACAGCTCATCATGAATTCGGCCAAGAAAACTGGTAAAGTTCTAACCATCGAAGATCACAATCCTCACAGTGGTTATGCTTCTGGAGTGGCAGCGATGATCGCACGAAATCAGTTGGCGGTGAAATTCGATTCAATCGGGGTCACGGAATACCAGCTCTCAGGTAAAGCCGAGGAACTGTATGTCGAAGCGGGTTTGGGGGAGGGGGAGATGGAGACGAGAATTGTTGCCTTGATGGAACCAGCTACTTAACCCCGGCGGCTTTTAGATAGCTGTCGAAAAATTTCTTACACTCCTTGTCGTCCTCAGTTGTCGCTCCATGTCCACAGGAGTCGGGAGCAGGATCTTTTTTTCCGCAGAGTGTTCCATGGCAATGAAAATACTCACATTTGTCAGGTTTCGAGATATGGATTTTTGTTGGAAAGGCTCTTTGTCTGGCTTCATTTTCTTTTTTTATGTAGGTCTCACGGGCGGTGATTTTCTCAGTAACTTCATCGAGCTCGCTTTGCAGATTTGGTTTATCTTCCTTTTTGCGATTGATATATGATCTCAAAAACTCGATTTGATCACCAATGTCCTTGGCAATAACCCCTCTGGCTGCTTGAGCTTCGGCTAAATTAGTAATAATTTGGCCTTTTCGAGGCCCATCAATATAGGTTGGGGTAGAGGTAGAAACCTTACTGAGTTCAGACTCGAGTTTTTTAATGCGCTTATTGGCATTATCAATGCTGTTATCAATCTCTTGAAGTTCAGCAGTAAGTTCAGCGGCTTTTCCCTTTAGTGAAGAAAGCTCAGAGTCAGGCTCGGGAAGAGGTTGGCAATTGACCAATTCAACTGGGGGAGTTGTTGTCCCACCCGTCGTTTCCTCATCTGAGCCGCCCGTAGATCCCCCAGGCGGTGTCGTGAAGCTATCTTTTGGTGGAAAACAAGCCTTCCGTCTTGCTTCTAAAGCCTTGATCAATGCATCTCGAGCGGCACGAAGGGCTACTGTGTCACTATCAAAAGTATCTCGAATAGTCTTCAGCTCGGCATCATAATCGTCATAACATTTTTTTGAATCTGACTGTTCATAGGGAACGTCTTTAGGAGGATTGTCTTTACGACACTGAAAGAGCGCATCCCGAATAGGTTTGTATTTGGCATAAGCTTCATCACGAGCTTTGTAGTAGTTATCCCATGCGTTTTTGTAAGCATTCCAGGCATTATTGTAGTTAGCAGATCCATATTCTAGGTCTGCCCCTGGCATTTGGACATTGGGGCTTTGGATACTGTTGAAATTCTTAGCAGCTTCGTCGAACGCTTTTTGAAGATCTGCACAAGGGTCTGCTTTTGGAGTGTTCAAACAAGCCATTAATTCATCATCAATCGCCTTTTTTTGATTCTTATACACATCAAGCTCAGCATTTACTGCGGCTTCATAGGCCGCGTTAGCCTCCTTAATAGCATCGTCGATTTTGTTGCATGCCACGAATTCTGCTACTGTAGTTTGTTGCTGAAAATACAAAATGGCGGTAGTGAACACGGCTGCAAAGGCAGCAATGATTAACGCTATTCGTACTACTCCCTGGCTATTGCTAACAGCGCTCATATATTGAATATAAAGATATCATGTGCAGAACTTAACCCTGTGGAGTATTGAAAGCAATTGCTAGCCATTCACATTTAGCCATATTTCCTGTACAATATTAGGAAGTTTCCCACAGAGGAAATGATAGGAATTCTCCCAAATAGTGACATAATTCTCATACTTTTACGTTCTCACCATGGTTGATAATAATCACGATGGAATTCCCGATGATATCAATCCAGACCATTTCCATGTGGCGATCTTTGGTTCAGCGCGCATTAAACCAGGAGATGAGGCCTATGAGCAGGTCTATTTGCTAGCCCACCGTTTGGCGGAAATGGAGGTCGATGTCGTCACGGGGGGGGGGCCTGGGCTGATGGAAGCCGCTAATCGAGGTCATAAGATTGGTCGAAAGGAAGGAGCTGACACAGAATCAATTGGGTTGAATATCATGCTGCCTCATGAACAACATGACAACCCATTTCTTGATGTTAAGCGGGACTTTGAGGTTTTTTCCAAGCGTCTGGACGGTTTCATGCTGATTTCCAATATCATCGTGGTAGCTCCTGGTGGCATTGGAACACTCCTGGAGCTTTTTTATTCCTGGCAGCTGATGCAGGTGAAGCATACCTGTAAGATGCCGATCATTCTGATGGGAGAAATGTGGAGGGGGTTACTCCACTGGATCAGAGATTATCCATTGCGACGTAAGCTACTGGACAAGGAAGATCTTGACTCCATCATCTGTGTGAATACCTGGGAACAGGCGGCTCATTGTATTGAGGAAGCTCATAAGGTCTTCAAGACGGCTGGAAAAGATGCCTGTATCAATTTGAAAATGTATGCCAAGCGAGCGAATATTGAGCAGGTTCTTTAAGAGTTTTTTATGAAAGCCCAGGTTGGTCTTATTGGTCTGGCGGTAATGGGAATGAATTTAGCCCGGAATATTTCCGGGAAAGGATTTAAAACCGTCGTTTTCAATCGGACGACCGAAAAGACGAAGGAATACATCACCGAATTTGGAAATGATCATTTGGTTGGTGAAGAAACAATCGAAGCCTTTGTTCAGAATTTAGAAACACCTCGTAAAATTATTCTTTTGGTGAAGGCAGGTGATGCCGTTGAAAGCGTGATCCAAGAGCTAATGCCACTCCTCGATAAGGGTGATACGATCATTGACTGCGGGAATTCCAATTACCATGACACTATTCGACGAAACAGCCTGCTGTCCGAGAAGGGGCTTCATTTCGTTGGTTGCGGGATATCGGGTGGGGAAGAGGGCGCTCTTCACGGTCCCAGTCTCATGCCAGGGGGATCAGATGAGAGTTGGGAAGTCATGAAGTCCATTTGGGAAAGTATCGCTGCCAAGGATTTCAGCGGTGCACCATGTGTGACCCATATCGGCGCCGATGGTGCCGGTCATTATGTGAAGATGGTGCATAATGGCATTGAGTATGGCGTGATGCAGATGATCGCTGAAGCCTATGATTTGCTGCGTCGTCTTTATGATTTGAATTCGGAGCAGGTGGCAGAAATTTTTGAGGCTTATGGAAAAGGAAAATTACAATCGTATCTTTTTGAAATCGTTCTACCGGTGTTGGGAAGAAAGGATGAGATGGCCGATGGTTTTCTGATCGATCATATTTTGGATAAAGCCGAGCAGAAGGGAACAGGTAAGTGGACGGCTATGGATGCGTTGGAGCGAGGAGTCGGACTTTCGACCCTTTCCGAAGCGGTGTTTGCGCGTATTAATTCTAGCTCTGTTGTTGAACGAATTGCTTTGGCAAAAGAATATCCAAAAACAAAACCTCAGCCAGATTATGATCTTGCCGTTTTTACGAAGAAGCTCGAGCAAGCACTCTATGGAGGTATGCTCGGTGCTTATGCTCAAGGTTTTGAGCTGATCAAGAGTGCGGCGGAGGAAAATAACTGGCAAGTCAATCTCTCGGAAATTGCCAGGATCTGGCAAGGAGGCTGTATTATCCGAGCCAAAATTCTCGGTTTTCTGACCGATGTCTACAAAAAGTCTGGTACAGTTAATCCTTACTTGCTGACGTTGGAAGAGATCAAAGATTCCCTCAACAGTGCTCTACCAGATTGGCGAGTGGTGATTTCAGAATCAATCATGTCTGCAGTACCTACACCAGCTCTCACTTCAGCACTGCAGTACGTCGACACCGTGACTAATGCGAAACTGCCGGCAAATCTGATTCAGGGTCTACGAGATTATTTTGGCGCTCATACTTACGAGCGAACTGATCGTGAGGGAAGTTTTCACACCAAATGGATTTAGTACGTGCCTATGATGCTCTACAAAATCGAAAAACCATTCGTCTTCACTGTCTTCGGAGCTTCCGGAGATCTGGCCAAGATTAAGATCTTCCCCGCTCTTTATGCGCTGGCTGAACAAAAACGTTTCCCCAAAGATTTCTGGATTTTAGGTTATGCCCGGACCCCAAAATCCGACGAAGACTTTCGTCAAGAATTTCGTGATAGTGTTATGAGCAGGCGTGAAGAACCGGTTGATGAAAAAATTCTGGATGAACTTCTGGAACATGTGTATTACTTCGAGGGTCAGTATGATGATCCAAAATCTTTTCAGGGATTTGCCAAAGAAATCCTTAAGAAATCCAAAGCTGATAAGGTGACGACGATGACCTATCTGGCCGTGCCACCGCAGGCCTTCAGTGGTATTGTCAAAAATCTGGCGGAAATACGACCTCAAATAGGAGAGGATTTGCGTTTGATTATCGAAAAGCCATTTGGTACTGATGAAAAGTCAGCTAGGGAACTTTTTCACAATGTCTCAATCTACTTCGATGCTGATAAGGTTTTTCTACTCGATCATTATTTGGGAAAAGAAGCCGTTCAGAGCATTCTGGCTCTCCGTTATGCTAACGGTATTTTGAATACGCTCTTGAGCGGACGATTAATTGCCAATATTCAGATTACCGCCGCTGAGGATTTGAACGTTGCCAACCGTATTAGTTATTTTGATCAGGTGGGAATTATCAAGGATATGATCCAGTCGCACCTGCTGCAAATGCTTTCCTTACTTACGATGGAGTTACCGGTCGAGCAGGAAGCCGACAGTGTTCATCGTGAAAAGATAGCTATCCTATCAGCCTTGAAATACCGTGGTTATGAAAAAGCAATGGTTATTGGTCAGCATGAGAACTATAAAAAAATTCCTGGCGTGAAAAAGGATTCCAAGACACCAACCTTCGCAGCTATTCGACTTTTCATTGATCGACAAGATTGGTACAAGGTTCCTATTTACATTCGAACTGGCAAGATGCTGAATAAGAAACATACATATGTAGTAGTCGAATTTAAAAAACACCGGTTTCAAAGAAAGAATCCTGATATTCACCCCAACAGACTTATTCTCGAGCTCCAGCCAAACGAGCGTATCCACCTCAAGCTTTATACCAAGGTCGGAGGTGTGAAAGATCAATTTCATGATTTGACCACTTCGGAATCCTTAGCCTGTTTCGGTGACGACTGTCTTCCAGAGCATGGAAGACTTCTGCTCAATGTCTTCCAAAATGACCAAAGTAACTTTCTCAGTTTTGAGGAAATCATAGCAACCTGGATGTTCACCGATAAGCTTTTCTCTTGCTGTGAAAATAGAGATGTGAAAATCTACTCTTATGAGGATTATTCCGAAGGGCCTTCCGAACAGCATCATATTCCTCATGATGATGGTTTTGAGTGGTTTGATGTTCCTTTGAAAAAAACATGAGTAGTCATTCTTTTTTCAGCTCAGAAGAAATTTTCGAGCGAACGGTGGTAGCTTCGATTCGTACTCGAATTCTTAAGAAAGTTAAGTCTGGAAATATTTTCCGCCTCGCTTTGAGCGGTGGATCAACTCCGAGAAGTATTTTTAAACTTCTGGCGAAACAAAAAGATATTGATTGGTCCCTTGTAGAGATCTATATGGTCGACGAACGCTACGTGCCACTGGAGGATAGACGTTCGAATTATCGGATGATCCATGAAAATTTGATCAAGTATTTGAAGACGCTCTACGGTTTTCATTATTTCAATACGGTTCTTAATATCCCTGACGCTCTCAAGGACTACGAGCGACAGTTAGATATCCACCATCAACATTTTTTTGATTTGGTAGTTCTAGGTGTTGGACCAGACGGCCATACTGCCTCCCTTTTTCCAAATTCCAAAGCTCTGACGATTAGTAATCGTTTGACAGCTCATACTACCACTGATCAGTTTGAGGTTTATGATCGTTTAACGTTGACCTACCCGGCTCTTGAGTGTTCTCAGGAAATTTTTTTCCTTCTTAAGGGTAAAGAGAAAAGAGCCGTATTTAGCCAACTTCAAAACGCTTCTGCTAATGATCAACACCTGCCAGCCGCGAGACTCTTCAGACTCGATAAAACTCAGGTGTTCTTCGCGGAGACTGATTAGCTCTCAGCTCCTGAATATTTACTCTCTACGTGTTTTTCAAGTAAGGCTTTGAATTCAGCAACGATCTCATTCCCTTTCAAGCTGTGAATTGGTTTACCCCCGATGTAGACCTGGGCTAGCGGTTTTTCTGATTTTCCGGGAAGGCTGATGCCGATATCGGCATGTTGAGATTCGCCAGGACCATTCACCACGCAGCCCATGACGGCGACTTTCATTTCCTCCACACCCGGATGTTTTTTCTTCCAAACCGGAAGACGTTGATCGATATACTCGGAGATTTCCTTGGCCATTCTCTGATACAGATCATTACTCGTACGCCCGCAACCGGGACAGCTCGTCACCATGGGCTTGAAAGCACGAATCCCCATGGTCTGTAGCAAGAGTTTGCAAGCTTCCACCTCATCGCTCCGCTTTCCGTCAGGGGATGGAGTAAGTGAAATACGAATGGTATTGCCGATGCCTTGCTGGAGTAAAATTGCTAGCGCCGCGCTGCTCGCAACAATGCCTTTCATTCCTAAGCCAGCCTCGGTTAGCCCGAGGTGTAGGGGATAAGGGGTTCCTTTCTTATGGCATGCTTCGTGAAGCAGTTGATAGGCTTTGACCATATCTTGAACCTCGGACATCTTGACGCTCAAAATAATTTTATTGGGGGACATTCCCAGTTTTTCCGCCAAATCTGCTGAATCTATGGCGCTTTTGATCATGGCGGCAATAATCACTTCCTTATCGGATTTCGGCTTCTTTGCTTGGGCATTCTTATCCATCAACTTCGTCAATACATCCTGATCGAGTGATCCCCAGTTCACCCCAATCCGTACTGGTTTATGATTCACGAGAGCTATCTTGATAATCTGGGCGAAGTGCTCAGCGCGTAGATCGCCTATACCAACATTTCCAGGATTGATGCGATACTTATCCAGCGTCCTGGCACATTCAGGGAATCGTTCCAAAAGTAGGTGACCATTGTAGTGAAAGTCACCGACCAATGGCAGTTCACCATATCCCAGTTCCATCAGCTTCTTTTTAATTTCAGGTATCGCCTTGGCGGCGCCAGGAGTATTGACGGTGAGGCGTACGAGTTCCGATGCGGCATCAGCCAACTCCTTGATTTGCTCCACTGTAGCCTGAACATCATCCGTGGCGGTATTGGTCATCGACTGAATGACGATGGGATGATCACCACCGATATAAACTTTCCCGACTTGTACACTCAAGGTTTTTTTCATGGTTTATTCAATAACTTCTTCTAATACACCGCCGTAGCTCTCCAAAACTTTAACAACATTTTCAATGACCTTTGTCGGCGTCGAAGCACCAGCGGTAATACCGATGACGTTTTTGTTATTGAACCATTCAGTTTTAATTTGCTCGGGATTTTGAATGTGGTAGGAGGGGATCGTTTCAGCACAGATTTCCTGAAGACGAACGGTATTTGAACTATTTTCGCCGCCAATGACCAGCATCACCTCACTGCGATTGCGAATGGATCTGGCATCAGCCTGAGCATCCACGGTGAAATCGCAGAAGGTGGGGTTGATGTAGAGTTCATCGACCATATTTCGCAGTGCTTCAGAGATTTCTTGAAACTCCTGTCGATTGGAGGTGCTCTGGACCAATAGAGCAACTTTTCTCTTTGGCTTGATGTTCTTCAAGAGCTCTCGATTGATGATAAATCCATCACGGGTATGACCAACGAGGCCAATAGTTTCCGGATGATGCTCTTCGCCAAAAATGGCGATTTGCCAGCCTTCATTTTCCAAGGTAATGATCATGTCCTGGGTATTTTTGACCTTATAACAGGTTGCATCGACGTATTCGATGTTTCTGTTTTTGAAATCTTCATAGGTGGTTTCTGGAGCGCCATGAGCCCGTATAAAAACCAGATCACCGGTTTCAGCTTCTGATTTATCCTGAATGAATTTCACTCCCCGGTTCATGAAATCCCGATTCACATCTTTATTGTGTACGAGCTCCCCCAGGACCTTGATGGATCGATGAGGATGATTACGCAGGGCACGCTCGAGCATCAGCACAGCGGCTTTCACTCCTCCACAGAAACCGGCGTATTTTGAGATCAAGATTTTCATGAGTGATCATTATGCCCCAAAATTCCGGTTTCTGTCAGCAAATTCTTTCAAAGCCAGCTTGAATTCCGCAGCTGTAAAATCAGGAAAGCCCTTGTCGGTAAAGTACAGCTCGCTATACGCCGCCTGCCAGAGCATAAAACCGCTCAGACGTTGCTCACCGGACGTTCTGATGACAAGGTCAGGATCGGGCGCTCCTGCGGTATCCAGTAATGACCCCAAGTTCTCCTCCGTTACCTCAATATGTTCATCTTTGGCCTTTTGAATGGCTCTCAGGAGTTCATCACGGCCACCATAGTCGATGGCCAGTTGCAGGACCAATCGCCTGTTTTTTTGAGTAATTTTCTCAGCTTCTTGGAGGAGCTGCACGATACTCTTCGGGAGATGATCTTTGCGGCCAAGATGCACAATACGGACCCCTTTTTGATAGAGCGAAGTGAGATGGTGATTCAAGTATTCTCGAAACAGCTTCATCAGGAAATTGACCTCGGTCGAGGAACGTTTCCAGTTCTCGGTCGAAAATGCCCAAACGGTGCAATAGGGAATCCTCATCTTCAAGCATTCATCGATCATCTCCTGGGTACGTTGAAGTCCACGGCGATGCCCTTCAAAGGCCGGTAAGCCATGAGCCCTGGCCCAACGACGATTGCCGTCCATAATAAAGGCCACATGCTGTGGTAGTATTTTCTTTTTCATAATTCCTGTTCAAAAACTACTTTTGTAGGTTCTTCAGCATTTCCAAGACTTCTTTCACATGCCCCTCGACACTGACCTTGCGCCATTCTTGACGAATAACTCCTTTTTTATCAATGATCCAGGTTGACCGCTCCACACCCATGTATTTTTTGCCATACATCGATTTCTCAACCCAACAACCGAGTTTTTGCAAAAATTTCTTATCAGGATCGGAGAGTAGTGGAAATGTAATCCCATCTTTGTTGCAAAACTTCTGGTGGCTTTTCACATCGTCAGGACTGATACCGATAACCTGAGTCCCTGCTTTTTTGAAATCCTTGAGTTTAGCGGTGAAGTCATGGGCTTCTATGGTACATCCAGACGTCATATCCTTGGGGTAGGAGTAGAGTATGCTCCATTGTCCTTCGAAATCTGCCTGCGACCATATTTTCCCATCTTGATCCTCGAGTTTGAAGGATGGTAGCGATTTTCCTGTGAGGTCCATAGGATGAAAATAATGATATTAGGAACCCATTTTGATGATGATCTCAAATTCTTTTTTGGTAACCGGACTGACCGATAACCTTCCCTGTCTCAACAATACCATGTTTTCGAGAAGGGGGTGTTCTTTGATCTCTGCCAAGCTGACAGGCTTCTTGAAGGCTTTACTCGCATTAATATCGACCATTTGCCATCCTTCTTCTGCATCTGCCGTGTGATCTGGATAGGCTTCTTTGATCACCTCTACAATTCCCCATATCTGCCGTTCATCACCGCTATGGTAAAAAAGTCCTTGATCTCCCTTTTTCATCTGCAGCATGTTGTTCCTCGCCTGAAAATTTCGGATGCCGTTCCAGTTGGTTCCCTTGGCACCACACTTGATTTGATCATTCCAGGACCAGGTACCGGGCTCGCTTTTGAAGAGCCAATAGCTCATAGATATACCATAAATCAGATGTACACAGCCTAACAAAATCGACCACAATCGTAAACTTGAACTCTGTTACCAAAACTGCTATAATGCTTCGAAACAAACATAAATAAATATCACTATGATCACCGACTTGCTTCTGAATTTTCCTCAGAGGATCCACGCTGTATTGAAGCGAATGCAAACATTTGAGGAAACCGGTCATCTTGGGATCGACAACGTTTCTCTGAAAACAAGGGGTAATCTCAAAGAATTGGGTGTTTTATAGTTATCCTGCCGCACTATATAGAAATCTTGGTGATCTGAGCTTTTTTGCGGAGATATCCAGGACGAGTAAGGATAGCGATGATCAGAGCAATGATTCCAAGAGTAAGTGGGTTGGTATTCCAATTCACGCTATAGCTCGCCACGAACATGATGACGGCGGTTGGAACGGCTCCATAAAATGATATCCTTGGAATGAAAATGGCTAATGGTGCAATAATTTCCAATACCCCAACGACGTAGGCCAAAAACGCCGGGTAACCCAGTTTAGCGAAGAA
>CXWL01100714.1_pt1 | contig 21844 bp, 20 predicted proteins | sample 590931 | NCBI WGS metagenome assembly CXWL01 (sample SAMEA3498368, study PRJEB10139) | groundwater metagenome | biome: water well; material: biofilm material | place: Germany | collected 2015-04-27 | reverse complement strand
TTAAGTGTAGGGTAATTGTCGCCGAATGCACGCACAATTCCGGTGCGCACGGCGGGGAAGTCAACATTTCAGGGAGTATATAATTCTTCCAAGCAGTTTCCCCTAGGAAGCAATCGAAATTCCTGTCATACCCCCGGGAGTATGTGATGCGGGAAGGNNCCCGGGGAAAGTCGTGGCCGACACAATGTCGTTACAGTTGATTACAAAGTATCCAGTGGATCAATGTCTAAACGCCCTTGGCGAGGCGCACCGCGCGGCCTAATTCGACAACAGACATGGCATAAAAATAACTACGGTTGTAATGGGTGATAGCAAAAAAATTATCGGTGGCAAACCAATATTCTGTTGCTTCCGCGCCATTCTGGAGGTCGATCAGGCCAAATAGCCGACCCGCCGGCAATGGCGCGGCGCTGACGGCGCCAGCCGCGGACAGTTCGTCGGCGGTGAACTTGGCCGCCAGGCCCTGGCCGATGAAGCCCTCCCAGGCGCGGTTCGGCGACACGTCGGCCGGATAGGCGACCGGCCCGGACTGGCCCGCCTGCCAGCCGTGCTGGACGAGGAAATTGGCGATGCTGCCGATCGCATCGACGGCCGAGTTGCGCAGGTCGATCTTGCCGTCGCCGTCGAAGTCGACGCCATAGTTGAGGATGCTGCCCGGCATGAACTGCGGCAGGCCGACGGCGCCGGCGAACGAACCGACCAGCGACAGCGGATCGAAATTCTCCTTGCGCGCCAGCAGCAGCGTGTTCTCCAGTTCGCCGCGGAAGAACGTCATGCGCGCCTCCCGGTTGGGCGTTTCCGGATACGCGAACGCGAGCGTCGTCAGCACGTCCATCACGCGGAAGCGCCCGGTGTTGCGGCCATACACGGTTTCGACGCCGATGATGCCGACGATGATTTCCGCCGGCACGCCGTACTGCGCCTCGGCGCGCGCCAGCGCTGCCGCGTTCTCGTTCCAGAAAGCGACACCGGCGTCGACCCGCACCGGCTCGATGAAGCGGTCGCGGTAAGCCTGCCAGTTCTTCGGCTTGCCGGGCGGCGCCGGCTTGACCAACTGGACCGCCGAGTCGATGTAGTTCACCTGCGCCAGCAGCGCCTTCAGTGCGTCGCGCTCGAAGCCGTGCTTGCTGACCATCTCCTCCTCGAAGTCGGCGACCGCCTTCCATTCGCGGAAATTGACCTGCTCGCCGGCGTAGTCGACNNGCCTTGACCGCCTTGGCGTGAGCCTTGGCCGGCTTGGCCTTCGATGGTGCGGCATGCACGGTGGTGCAGGACAGCGCGAGCAGGAGCAGGGAAAGACGGCGGGGCAGGGCGTGCAACAGTGAAGTCATCGGAATTTTGTCAGCAAACTTTTCAGGGTGGCGACCAGTCCCGGATCGGATGGCTGGGCGCCGTATTTGTAGGCGCTGTAGAGGCGCAGGAAATGTGCGGCCGCGTTCTTTTGCGGCGGCGCGAGGCGCGATACGTCGACCCGCAGCCGATAGTCGTTCGGGCCTTCGTCGGCGCCGCGCGCCAGGCCAAGCCGCCCCAGTTGCAAGCACAGCGCCGAGTATAGCGCATCGACCGGATCGCCCCGGCGCCGCTTGCGCAGCGCGCGCGCGCCGGCCAGCAGCAGCGCGCCGAACGCCAGCGCGGCGAGCAGGCGCCAGTCGGTCAGGTACGACTCCAGCGCCTCGACCACGCCGCGCTGGCGTTCCGGCGTGTAGTTCAGCACCCACTGGCTCCAGCCGTTGTTGACGGCGCCCAGTTCGAAGCGCAGCCGCGCCAGGAAGGAATTGCGCTCGACGTCGAATACCATGCCCAGCGGGTTCTTGCGCGGCAGCGCGCGCGCCAGGCTGCGCCGCACCCGCTCCGGCGCCACCGCGGCAGTCGGATCGACCCGCAGCCAGCCGCGCCCGGCCAGCCAGATCTCGGCCCAGGCGTGGGCGTCGGACTGGCGCACGGTGAGGTAGCCGTCGACCGGATTGATTTCGCCGCCCTGGTAGCCGGTCACCACGCGTGCCGGCACGTCGGCCGCGCGCATGAGGAACACGAACGCGCTGGCGTAGTGTTCGCAAAACCCGGCCCGGGTCTTGAACAGGAACTCGTCGACCGAGTCGCGCCCCAGCTGCGGCGGTTCGAGCGTGTACGAATACGGCTCGGCGCGAAAACCGCGCAGCGCCGCGTTGGCGCGCTTGAGCGGATCCGGCTGCCGGCGCAGCGCCGTGCCGAGCGCCAGCGCGCGCGGGTTGAACCCTGGCGGCAGCGCCAGCCAGCGCTCGCGCCCCGGCAGCTCGGCGCCCGCCTGCAGGGTGTAGGCGGGATGCGACACCACGTCGTAGCGCACCCGTTCGTCGATCGGGAATGCGGTGGTCATCTCGTGCTCGGGCGACACCTCGCCACGGTTGCCGGCCACGCTCGGCGGCGCGTCGGCCAGGTCGAGCGCGAACAGCCAGCGGTTGCCGCTCGGCTCCAGCGTGACCTGGTGGCGCACCGCGCGTCCGTGCCGCACCGCCTTGGCCGCGCCGCGCCCCCCCGCCGCGCTCTGGGTCCAGGTGCGGCCGTCGAAGTCGCCCAGCACCACGCCGCGCCAGTACAGGTCCCATTGGGGCGGCACCGGATCGCTGAAGCTGACCCGGAACGCCGTCTCGTCCGATTGCGCCAGCTTCGCCAGGTTCCCCGGCGCCATGCTGTTCGACAGCCCGGTGCTGCCGGTCGCGGCGTCTTCCGGCATGCCCCACAGCGGCCCCTGGATGCGCGGGAACACCACGAACAGCAGCATCGCCAGCGGCATCGCCAGCAGCATCGTGCGCGCCCCCAGCCAGAGCCGGCGCCGCAGCGGCGGCGCCGCGCCGGTGAACTGGAACGACAGCTGGGCGCTGAACAGCACCGCGATCGAGGCGGCCATCATCAGCGCGGTGCCGATGCCCTGCGTGTAGAAAAAAGTGGTCAGCAGCAGGAAGAAGCACAGGAAGATCACCACGTACAGGTCGCGGCGGGCGCGCATCTCGAGCATCTTGAAGGCCACCAGCAGCACCAGCATCGCCACCCCGGCGTCGCGCCCCAGCAGCGTGCCGAAGGTCAGCCAGACGCCGGCCATCGCCGCCGCTGCCAGCGGCAGCAGCAGCGACGACGACGGCAGCCGCGTGCCGCGCACCGTGATCGCCACGCGCCACGCCAGCGTGGTGGCGCACAGGCCCGAGACCCACAGCGGCAGGTGGCCGGCGTGCGGCGCCAGCACCAGCAGCGCCGCTGCCAGCAGCAACAGCGTGTCGGCCTTGTCGCGCGGCAGCCGCTGTATGAAGCCGGCGATGCGCTCGCGCAGCGCTGCCAGTGGCGAGCGCCCCTTCATGCCGGCGCCAGGCCGTGCAGCGCCAGCGCGCGCAGGCAGGCCTCGCGATGCGCCGCGCCGATGCCGGCGGCGAAATCGTGCGCTCCGATGCGGAACGCGTACGGCAGCGCGCGCTGTTCCGCTTCGAGCACCCAGCGCGTCATGCGCGACAGGCGCAGCTCGAGGTTCATCATCGGCGGCATGGCGTTAAAGTCGAGCACCAGCTCGTCGATCGCGCCGCCTTCGAAATGCTTGGTCACCAGCTGGCCGCCGTCATCGAGGTCGAGCCGCGCGATCTGGCGCCACGCCAGGCTGCGCATCGAATCGCCCGGCTGGTAGTTGCGGATGCCGGCGAAGTCGTCGTGGCCGGCGCTGCCGTGGCCGTCGGCGCGCGCCTGGCCGCCCATCGGCAGCGGAGGCGCGTCGGTTTCGGGAAACGGATACACCAGCGCGCGCAAGTCCGGCTGCCAGTAGCCCCAGGCGCGGAACAGGCCGAGCGGAAAACGCGTCACCAGCCGCACCCGCGGCGCCGCCAGCCAGCCGCGCTCCCCGGTGATGGTGGTCAGCACCAGCGCGGTGCTGGCGCCGGCCGCCACGTCGGCCAGGTAGCGCGGTCCGTCGGCCGCCATGAAATCGACGCCGATCGCGTAGCGGTCGAGCGTGCCGCGGTTCAGCAGTTCCACTTCAAAGCACGCCTCGGCGCCGGCGAACACGCTGGGCGCGCGCAGCGCCCGCAGGTGCAGCTTGGCCAGGTTGCGCGAGGTGAGCACCATGTCGACCAGGCCGCAGGCGGCGAGCAGGAAGGTCAGGCCGAAGCCTAGCCCGAGGTTGTAGTTGGTGGCGCCGATCAGCAGCACCAGCAGCAGGCCGGCGAAGCCCAGTCCCGCTTTGGTCGGCAGGATGAACACCCGGCGCCGGTGCAGGTACACCTCGCCCGGCTCGCGGTCGCGCAGCTGGAACAGCCAGCGGCTGGCAGCGCGCCCGGTCCAGGTTTTCAGCGCGGAGACCATGCGTGCGGCTTACACCGGCACCGATTTCTGCAGCTGCAGCACCAGGTCGCGGCTGGCCAGCGCCACCCCGTGCGCCGATTTCAGCGGCCGCAGGCGGTGCGCGCAGACCGGCACCAGCACCGCCTGCACGTCTTCCGGCACCACGTGGTCGCGTCCCTCCAGCGCCGCCCAGGCGCGCGCCGCCTGCAGCAGCGCGATCGCCGCGCGCGGCGACAGGCCGTCGGCGAACAGGCCGTCGCGGCGCGAAGCCTGCGCCAGCGCCTGCACATAATCGATCAGCGAAGCGGAGGCGTGCACCTGGCGCAACGCCTGCTGGGCCGCGGCCAGTTCCTCCGGCTGCATCGCCGCCGGCAGCGCCTTGAGCATGCTGCGGCGGTCCTCGCCCATCAACAGCGCGCGCTCGGCGGCGGCGTCCGGGTAGCCCAGCGAGAGGCACATCAGGAAGCGGTCCAGCTGCGATTCGGGCAGCGGGAAGGTGCCCACCTGGTGCGCCGGATTCTGGGTGGCGATCACGAAGAACGGCTCCGGCAGCGGCCGCGTGACGCCGTCGGCGCTGACCTGGCGCTCCTCCATCGCTTCGAGCAGGCCGGACTGGGTCTTCGGCGTGGCGCGGTTGATTTCGTCGGCCAGCAGCACCTGCGTGAAGATCGGGCCGGGATGGAACACGAAGCCGTTGGTCTCGCGTTCGTACACCGAAATGCCGGCCACGTCGGCCGGCAGCAGGTCGCTGGTGAACTGCACCCGGTTGAACTTCAGGCCCAGCGAAATGGCCAGCGCGTGCGCCAGCGTGGTCTTGCCGACCCCCGGCACGTCCTCGACCAGCAGGTGGCCGCCGGCCAGCAGGCACGTCAGCGCCTGGCGCACCTGCAAATCCTTGCCCACCACGATCTGGCTCACCTGGCGCGCTACCGCATGCAATTTATTGAACATGTGCTGGTCTTCTCGCTCTAAAGAATAAGGTGCTGCCGCTGCTTCAAACCCCGGGGTCAGTTCCGACATTCGGACACGACCTCAGCTGTATTGCTCCGCAATGATGGGGCCGTGTCCGAATGTCGGAACTGACCCCAGGGGCGATGCCAAGGCTGCGCCGCTTGTCGCCTGGCGTGCGAGGAACGCTTCCGGCATGGTAGATTAGCGCCATTCGGACCGTTTTTCATTTGTCATCACTGCCGTTGCAAAGATTCTATGCGAGAACGGCTGTTTCGGTGAGGGAATTGATGTCTGCTGGATACAAAATCGGGAAACATGAGCACAGCCATTTATAGCCACCCGGACTGCCTGCGCCACGAAATGGGCGAATGGCACCCGGAATCGCCGGCCCGCTTGCAGGCGATCGAAGACCAGTTGATCGGCGCGCGCCTCGACGGCCTGGTCGAACGGCGCACGCCGCCGCTGGCCGAAGTGCCGGCGCTGATGCGCAATCACAGCGCGCGGGCGATCGCGCTGGTGCGCGACAACCTGCCGGGGCCGGGCGAATACTTTCCGCTCGATGCCGACACCCTGCTCAATGAGCACAGCTACCAGGCGGCCTTGCGCGCGGCCGGCGCGGCGATGGCCGCCACCGACGCGGTGATCGCCGGCGACATCGACAACGCCTTCTGCGCGATCCGACCGCCCGGCCACCATGCCCGGCCCGGCGGCGCGATGGGCTTCTGCCTGTTTAACAATATCGCGCTGGCGGCGCTGCATGCGCTCGACTCGCACGGACTCGAGCGGGTGGCGATCATCGATTTCGACGTCCATCACGGCAACGGCACCGCCGAATCGTTCCGTGACGATCCGCGCGTGCTGATGGCCAGCTTCTACCAATCCCCGTTCTATCCGTATGCCGAGCCGGAACCGATCACCGCCAACCGCGTCAACATCCCGGTGCCGGCGCGCAGCGGCGGCGACGTCGTGCGCCAGCTCGTGCTCGAGCACTGGCTGCCGGCGCTGCATGCCTTCAAGCCGGAAATGATCTTCATCTCGGCCGGCTTCGACGCCCACCGCGAGGACGACCTCGGCGAGATGGCGCTGGTCGAAGCCGACTACGCCTGGATGACACGCCAGATCATGACGGTGGCGAAGCAGCACGCGCACGGTCGCATCGTCAGCTGCCTGGAGGGCGGCTACAACCTGTCCGCGCTGGGACGCAGCGTGGTCGCCCACGTCAAGGTGCTCGCCGAGCTGGACTGACAATAACGCCACACTTCGCGCGCGCCGCCGTGCGCGCGTTGACTTTACGGCAAGCCGCGCGTAGATTTGAACTCAGCGGCTGGCAAGCTCATCCGACGTATTCCAACCGGGGTTGCCGCGCCCCGGTCTTCTGACGATTGCCGTTCACAAGGGGGAATAATGAGCAGATTCATGCGCTACCTGGCCGTCCTTTGCCTGCTGTCGCTGGCCGCCGTATCGAGCCTGGCCAGCGCCACCAACTATTCGTTATGGGTCAACGGCCGCACCGGCGGCGGCGTCATCGGCGACTACACCAGCTTCACCTACTGGGGGCCGGCAGGCACCGCGGCCGGCGTCAACAAGAAGGCCGTCAACTGGGACGGCTACAACAGCATCGCTTCGCAGAACGGCAAGATCCGCGATGCGCTCGACTGCTTCTGCACCGGCTCGAACTGGTGCTACATCGCCACCCACAGCGCCGGCGACCTGATGATGGGCTACGCGCTGGCCAATTACGGCAGCTCGGCGCGGATGGTCAAGAACGCCGCGCCCAACGCATCCGGCGTGTGCGGCGATGCGGGCGCCGGATCGCAAACCGGCTGGAACATCAAATGGGTGCGCGCGGCGTCCGGCGCGGCGGGCGGCTCGGAGCTGTCCGACGCCGGCTCCTGGAGCACCTCCGAGCCGCTCGTCAAAGACCTGAAGACCACCACCGCGCGCGCCATGTACAACCACAACAGCACCAACGGCGTCTGGTTCTACATGTATGCCGGCGCCAGCGGCACCTTCTATTCGGGCATCCTGCCCGGGCAGGACGACGAGGCGGTGGCGTACCACAGCTCGGGCGGCGTGGCCGGCAGTTCGGGCGGCTCGTACTGCAATCCGAGCGACTGGTTCTGCAACGACCTCGGTCTGGGAACCGCGGCCAATGAAGGCGGATCGGCCAAGTGGGGCTACCACAGCGTGTCGTTTCGCGACGACGGCGAGAACTACAACCACTACACTGCCGGCAACTGGCAAGGCATCGTCGCGGTGGTCCGAAGTGCGATGGTGAGCAGTGCCATCTAAAAAGCGGCCTGCTCGCCCCGTACCACCCCCGGCGCGCAGGCGCTGGGTGCTGGCCGCCATCGCGCTCGCCGCGCTCGGCGCCGCCGTCGCCTGGCTGGCCCGCGACCAACGCGCACCCGCCACGTCCGCCAGCGCCGTCGCCGTCGCCGCCGCCGATGGCAGGCCGCAGATGTTCGGCCGCATCGCGCGCGCGCCGGACCCGTTGATGCCGCCGGCGCCCGCGGGACGCCGGCAGCAGCTGCTCGAGCACCTGCGCCTGGCCGACCACACCTATTGCAGCTACCGCGAGAGCAGCAAGTATCCGCACACCTCGCGCCCGATCGCCGAGCAGCCCGACCAGGTGTACCCGAACGCGCCGGTCACCGACGTCCACCCGATGCGGCTCGACGGCGGCAGTGCCGATCCAAAGGTGCTGCTGCAAACTTCGCAGTCGCGCGTCTACATGGCATCTGGCGAGGCGGTGGCGTTTTCGCTGCGCGCGGTCGATGCCGATGGCGGCGTGCTGCCGCTGGTGATCACGCGCGCGCTGGCGCAAGGGCTGACCTTCAAGGGCAGCCGGCCGACGGCGCAGGTGGCGCTGGCGTTCGCCGACGACGGCAAGGGCGCCGACCCGGTGGCCGGCGACGGCGCCTTCGCCGCGGTGCTGGCGCCGGCCCAGACCGGGCTGGCTGCATTCAACGGCACCATCCGCACCGAGGTGCGCTACAGCGTCGCCGGGCGCGCCGGCTCGGTCACGTTCGACGTGATCTATTCGCCCGAACTGCCGGCCACCTGGAGCGGCCAGGTGCGCGAGGCAGTCGAAAGCGGCTCGCTCAATTTCTACCTGAAGGCCGACATCCGCCAGGCCGGGCGCTACATCGTCAGCGGCCGCGTCGACGACGCCAATGGCAAGCCGTTCGCGCTGGTCACCTTCAACGATGTGCTCGGCACCGGTCCGGCCGAAGTGAAACTGACCATGTTCGGCAAGCTGATGCGCGACCAGGACGCGGCGCTGCCGCTGACCTTGCGCGACGTCGACGGCTACCTGCTCAAGGAAAACACCGATCCGGACCGCGCCCTGATGCCGCGCCTCGAAGGCAAGGTCGTGGTCGGCAAGCCGCACCCGCTGAAATCGTTCTCCGATGCCGAGTGGCAGGACGAGCAGCGCAGCCGCTACCTGGCCGAATTCGGCAAGGACCTGGCGCGGGCCAGGAGCGCGCTGGCCGAGTTCGATCCGGGCACGGCGCTGCCGCCGAGCGCCTGCAGCGAACTTCCGGCGAACCACTAAGCTCTGCCGCTGTCAAACCTTCATAACCTCTTGGGAGAACATCATGAAGGCGATGCGGCTGNNTCCCTGTGGATCAAGGGGCGCGGCACCGAGGGCGCGGTCGGCAACTACAACGACTTCACGTATTGGGGGCCGGCCTCGGTCAACGGCGGCGTCAACAAGAAGGCGGTCAACTGGGACGGCTACAACAGCATCGCCACGCAGAACGGCACGGTGCGCAACGCGCTCGACTGTTTCTGTACCGGCCGAAACTGGTGCTACATTGCCGCCTTCAGTGCGGGCGATCCGATGATCGGCTACGCGCTGGCGAACTACGGCAGCTCGCAGCGCAAGGTCAAGAACGCGGCGCCGAATGCGGCCGGCGTGTGCGCCGATGCGGGCGGCGCCTCGCAGGCCGGCTGGAACATTCGCTTCATCATGGCGGCGGCCGGCGCGGCCGGCGGCAGCGAACTATCCGATTACGGCCGCTGGACCACCGGCGAACCGCTGGTACACGACCTCAGGACGACGACGATGCGGGCGATGTACAACCACAACGAGACGCGCGGCGTCATGTTCTTCATGTTCGCCGGCGCCAAGGGGAGCCTCGATGCATTCATCCTGCCAGGCCAGGACGACGAAGCCATCGCCTACCACAGCTCGGGCGCGGTAGCGGGCACCTCGGGCGGCGCGTTTTGCAATCCGCGCGACTGGTTCTGCAACGACCTGACGATCGGGCGGGGCGTCAACGAAGGCGGCTGGCCCAAATGGAACATGCACGAGCTGACGTTCCGCGATGACGGTGAAGTGTTCAAGCACTACGTGAACGGCAACTGGGGCGGCATCACCTCGGTGATGCGTTCGACGATGGAAACGTACGCGAAGTAGGCGTGCCGCACCGGCCGTGCTCAGCTGCCGGCGGTGCCGCCCTGCGCGCCGGAGTCGAGTTCGAGCGAGCGGCGTTTTTCCAGCGCCGTCATGCGCTTGGCCCTGACCACGACCACCTGCATCGGCGCGGCGGACGCGGCGACCGGCCGCATTGCCGGCGGCGCGGCGACGCGCGCGGGCAGGGCGGCGTAGACGCAACCGACCACCATGACGCCGCCGAAAATGAATTCCATGTGTTTGAGCGCATTCATCGCGAAACCCTCCGTAATGGTGGGTCTATTGTTCTTCTTTCCCCAGGCCAACTTCTTACGATAGATCAATCCCAGGAAGGTGCGGCAGAAATCGTTTCGCGCCGCTTTGGGTGCGAACCCGTAAAATAGCGCCATTATTCGAGAATTTTGAAAGCAGAGCATGTCGATACAATGGTACCCGGGCCACATGAACGCCGCCCGCAAGAAGGCGGCGGAGCAGATGGAGAACACCGACCTGGTGATCGAAGTGCTNNCGCCAGCGGCCGTGCCTGAAGATCCTCAACAAGGTCGACCTCGCCGACCCGGCCGCCACCGCCGCCTGGAGCGCCTGGTACGACGCCCAGGAAGGCGTCACCGCCTACCCGATGACGACCAAGAAGCCGGGCGACGTCGCGCGCATCCCCGACCTGTGCCTGTCGCTGGCGCCGCATCGCGGCGTGCCGACCAAGCCGCTGCGCATCATGATCATGGGGATCCCGAACGTCGGCAAGTCGACGCTGATGAACGCGCTGCTGAAGAAAAAAGTGGCGAAGGTGGGCGACGAGCCGGCCGTCACCAAGATGCAGCAGAAGCTTTACCTCGGCAAGAACATCATCCTGGTCGACACGCCCGGCATGCTGTGGCCGAAGATCGCCCTTGCCAGCGACGGCCTGATGCTCGCCGCCAGCCACGCGATCGGCTCGAACGCGCTGATCGAAGACGAGGTGGCGGTGTATTTGGCCGACGTGCTGCTGGCGCGCTACCCGCACTTGCTGACCGCGCGCTACGGCTTCAAGACCGACGACATGGACGGCATCTCCGTGGTCGAAGGCGTGGCGGCGCGGCGCGGCTTCCGGCAGAAGGGCGGCGACCTCGATTTCGAGAAGGCCGCCCACATCTTCCTGCAGGATTACCGTACCGGCGTGCTGGGGCGGATCAGCCTCGAAACGCCGGAGACGCGCACGAGAGCGCTGGCCGAACACGCCGCCATGATGGCCGAGAAGGCGGCGAAAGCTGCAGCCATCGCCGCCGAAAAAGCCGCCAATTCCGCCCGCGGCAAGCGCGGCACGTAAGCCGATTCCTTAGGCGGCCGCCTCCCCAAACCTGAAACTGGACACGGCCAGGCTGCCGAAGAAATCATCTTCGTGATACACGCAGGCGGCCGGCTCGTGCTCGGCCGCGCCGAGCGCCACCATCAGCGGCACCAGGTGGTCCTCGCGCGGATGCGCCAGGCGCGCGTACGGCGCCTCGCTCCAGTGCAGCATCGCGACGCTGCGTTCGGCCGGCGTCAGCTTCAGCAGCACGTGCTGCAGCCACGCGTCGAATTCATGCGACGCCTTCTGGCCGGCGGGGCCGAACTGGCGCAGGTTGTGGTAACTCAGGCCGCTGCCGATGATCAGCACGCCCTCGCTGCGCAGCGGCGCCAGCGCGCGGCCGATCGCCATGTGCGTTTGCGGATCGTAGCCATGCCTGATCGACAGCTGCACCACCGGCATGTCCGCTTGCGGGTAGACCGGATACAGCATCGAGAACGTGCCGTGGTCGAAGCCGCGGGTCGCATCCAGGCTCACTACGTGGCCGGCCGCACCGGCCAGGTCGGCGACGCGCTGCGCCAGCTCCGGCGAGCCGGGCGCAGGGTACTTGACCTGGTACGTATGCGGCGGGAAGCCGCCGTAATCGTAGATCATCCCCGGCGCGGCCGCCGACGACACCATGAAATCGTCTTCTTCCCAATGGCTGCTGACCACCAGCACGGCCTTTGGCGGCGTGCCGACCTGGCGCCGGATGTCGACCAGCGACGCCTCCAGCTTGTCGTACGTCGAACCGTACTGTTCCTTCATGAACGGCCACGGACCGCCGCCGTGGGAGAGGAAAAAAGTGGGCAGGGCAGCGTGCACGGCGACTCCTTGAGGTTGAGAACCCCCGGGGTCAGTGCCGACATTCGGACACGGCCTCTTCCGTATTCGGTCTCTGAAGATGAGCTCGTGTCCGAATGTCGGCACTGACCCCAGGGTTGGGGAAGGCATATTGTACTAGTTAGGACTAATATGGGCGCGCGGCCGGCGAATCCAAGGGCTCGGCCCACTATATCGGCATCGGTGGCAAAAGGCCAACTGTCGAAAATGCTTGCACGGTTTATAATGGCCCCGTTTTGGTGCCCGCACGCGTGATCACGCGTGCAGTTAAACGGGAAACACCAGCTGCCGCGCCTTTCCGGTGCCGCAGCCAAAGGTGTGCTGCCCCCGCAACGGTAAACAAGCGTCGCCGCGTCAGTGGCGACTGGCCGTCTCAATGACCACTGTGCGATGTGCATAGGAAGGTGAGGCGGTCTGACTTGCGAGCCCGGATACCGGCCAGGACAGGTGGAAGCGCCCATGCGGCGACTTCCGTTGAATCCGGCTTGCGGGGACGCACGGCCGGAGACTTTTTTCGAAGACCACCACCATGATGTTTACCGCTGCACTGCGCAACGCCCAGGCCATTTCTCCGCTCGCCCTCGTTTCCGCCCTTTCCCTTTGCTTCAACGCGCCCGCCGCCGCCCAGGACATGCCGTCGGTGATGATCACCGGTTCGCGCTTCGCCAGCATCCCCGAGCTGGCGCCGATCGGCGCCACCGTCATCACGGCCGCCGAGATCCGCCGCGCCGGCGTGGCCGACGTCAACCAGGCCATCCGCAAGATCGGCGGCGTGTACGGCCGCCAGAGTCTCGACGCCAGCCCGGACTTCGCGCTCGACCTGCGCGGCTTCGGCGCCAACAGCAGCCAGAACGTGGTAATCATGCTCGATGGCGTGCGCCTGTCGGAGAATGAACAGGTCAATGCGACGCTGTCGTCGATTGCGATCGACAGCGTCGAGCGCATCGAGATCACGCGCGGCGGCGCCAGCGTGTTGTACGGCGACGGCGCCACCGGCGGCGTGATCAACATCGTCACCCAGCGCACCGGCAGCACGTCGGCGCATGGCAACGTGTACACCGAAATGGGCCAGTTCGGCCGGCGCGAAGCGCGCGCCTCTGTGGCGAAAAGCTGGGACAGTGTCACCCTCGATGCGGCGCTCGGCGCCCAGCGCAGCGACAACTACCGCGCCAACAACGAATTTCGCCAACGTAACTTCAGCGGCGGCGCGGTGTGGCGTTCGGCGGCCACGCGCGCCGGCGTGCGCGTCGACAGCGTGCGCCAGGATGCGCGCTTCCCGGGCGCCTTGACCGAAGCGGAGTTTGCCGCCGACCCGCGCCAGACACTCCACCCGAATGACTTCGGCTCGCTCGACACCGACCGCGTCAGCGCCTTCATCGAAAGCCGCATCGGCAGCGTCGACCTGGCGGCGGACCTGTCGCACCGCGAACGGACTGCGCGCTCAAGCTACGACTTCGGTTTTCCTTCGGCAGCGGAATACACCGGTAAGCAAACCCAGTTCTCGCCGCGCCTGCGTCAGTTGACCAAGTTCGACGGCTTGTTGAACGAAGTCGTGGCCGGCATCGACCTGATCCACTGGAACCGCGTCACCAAGGCCGATTATTCGCAAGCCGACGCCAGCCAGAAATCGAAGGCAGTGTATGCGCGCGACGAGATGAAGTTCGACGGTGCGCGCAATGTGCGCATCGCCGTAGGCGCGCGCCATGAATTGTTCGATAAGGAGTCGAGCGACCCGGCGCCATTCACCAGCGCTACCTACAACACGACGCAATCCCAGAACGCATGGGATCTGCAGGGCAGCTTCGACGCGCTGCCGAAGCTGAACCTGTACGCCAAAGCGGGCCAGAGCTACCGTCTGGCCAATGTCGACGAGAACAGCGCGACGCCGCTGGCCAACAAGCCGCTGTTAGGCCAGACGTCGCATGACCTCGAATTCGGCGCGACGCTCGGCGACGCGCAGCAACAGCTGACGGCACGGCTGTTCCGTCACAAGCTGGATAACGAAATTTTCTACGACCCGACCGCCGGTGCATTCGGGGCGAACGTAAATCTCGATCCGACCCGGCGTCAGGGTATCGAACTCGAGGCGATGACGCGCATCGGCACCGACTGGCGCCTCACCGCCCACCTGCAGCACCTGCAGGCGACGTTCACGCAAGGCCCGAACGCCGGCAAGGAAATGGTGCTGGTGCCGAGAAATATCGTCTCGGCACGCCTCGCGTGGATGCCGGCCGATGGACAGAGCGCCGACATCGGCGCGCAATGGGTGGATAACCAGCGCTACGGCAGCTTGGGCAACAGTTGCCCAACCCGGCCGGTACCGGCCTTCGCCACGCTGGACGGGCGTTACGCCAGGAAACTCGGCGCTTGGGAGCTGGCCGTCTCCGTCTTCAATTTGACCGACAAGCAATATTTTTCGAATGCGTTCATCAACAGCTTCGACTGCAAACAGGGGGTGTATCCTGCGGATGGCCGACAGATGAAAATTTCAGCTCGCTATGATTTCTAATCCATGTTGAAACTCTGCTCCATCCTGACACTGTGGCTGGCGTGCCTGTCCAGTGTTGCGCACGCCGCCATCACGGTGGTCGACGACGCCGGCCAGCGCGTGACGCTGGCGGCGCCGGCGCAGCGCATCATCTCGATGGCGCCGCACATCACCGAGCTGCTGTTCGCCGCCGGCGGCGGCGAGCGCATCGTCGGCGCGATCAACTTCAGCGATTACCCGGAAGCGGCGAAGAAAATCCCGCTGGTCGGCAGCAACGCCCAGATCGACATGGAACGCGTGATCGCGCTGAAACCGGACCTGCTGATCGTCTGGCAGAGCGGGAACACCGGGCGCCAGCTCGAGCAGCTCGGCAAGCTCGGCATCCCGGTGTTCCAGAGCGAGCCGCGCCGCCTCGACCAGGTGGCCGACAGCCTGACCCGCTTCGGCCGCCTGCTCGGCACCGAGCAGGCGGCGGCGACGTCGGCCGCCCAGTTCCGCGCCGGCGTCGCCAGCCTGCGCACGCGCTACGGCAAGCGCGCGCCGGTGCGGGTGTTCTACCAGATCTGGGACAAGCCGCTGTACACGCTCAGCGGCAAGCACATGATCGACGACGCCATCCGCGTCTGCGGCGGGGTCAATATCTTCGCCGGCCTGGCGGTGGTGGCGCCGTCGGTGAGCACCGAGGCGGTGCTGCAGGCGAACCCGGAAGCGATCATCGGCGGCGACCAGCATGATCCGGACGACGCCGGCATCGGCATCTGGAAACCTTACCGCAGCATGCTCGCGGTCGAGCGCGGCAACCTGTTCCGTCTCGACGGCGAGCTGCTGACCCGGCCGGGACCGCGTGCCGTCCAGGGCGTGGCCCAGTTGTGCGAAAAGATCGACCTGGCGCGTCAACGGCGCAAGTAAGCTTGCGTTAAAGAAGTAAGCAATTGCAATATTTGACTTGCCTGCCGGAGACATTCGCGAAAAAGTGGTAATCTCGCGATCGTTCGCCTAACATGATTAATAAGGATTCCCCATGCGTTTTCTGCGTTTAGCCGTTGTTGCCTTCGGGTTCGTTGCCTCTGCCGCATTTGCCTCGCCTGCCGATCCGAAGCTGGGTGCCGAGTATGTCCAGCTGGCGACCCCGCAGCCGGTGCAGGCCGTCGGCAAGAAGGTCGAAGTGATCGAATTTTTCATGTATCACTGTCCGCACTGCAATGTGCTCGAGCCGTTCCTGGCCGACTGGGTCAAGAAAAACAGCGACAAGGTCACGTTCAAGCGCGTGCACATGCCGTTCAGCGGCGCGAAGGATCCGGAAGCGCACTTGTACCTGACGCTCGAAGCGATGGGCAAGTTGCCCGAGTTGCACGCGAAGGTGTTTCACGCATTCCACGTCGAGCGCCTGCGCATGAACAAGGAAGACGTGATCTTCGACTGGGTCGGCAAGAATGGCGTCGACAAGGCGAAGTTCATGGAAACCTGGAATTCGTTTGGCGTCATGACCAAGCTGGCGCGCCTGCCGAAGATCCTCGAAGCGTACCGGATCGATTCGGTGCCGACGCTGATCGTCGACGGACGCTGGATGACGTCGCCGGCCACGGTCGGCGCGGTCAACCAGGGCATGGACGAGGGCACGCTGTCGAAGGCGACCGTCCAGGTACTTGATGCAATGGTAACGAAAGCGGCAAAGACAAAATGAGTGATGTCGAGCGCGAAGTGCTGAGGATCTACGACCAGTCCAAGCCGGTCGAAGAGGACTTGTTCGAGACGAGCCATGTGAACCAGGTGGCATGGACGCTGGTGGTGGTGTTCGCCGGCCTCATCATCTGGCTCGTCATCGCGCTCGTCAATGCCGAGAACCAGCGCTACGCACTGATGACCAACAAGTGCGCCGACCCGCTGTTCAAGGGCGAGCTGGACCAGAAATGCCTGGTGATGGTGCGTTCGCGCGATCACTGGTGGGAGCATCTCGGCTACGCGTTGACCAATCTGCGGCCGCCTGCGCCGACCAAGTAAGCAAAGACTCCGCTGCGGCGGAGTTTTTTATTGGGCGCNNAGAATAGCCTGCATGATCGGGAGGACGTTTCATGGCACTGATTAAGTATCTCGCCGGCTTTGTGGCGTTGGCCGGCGTGCTGAGCCTCGCCGGCTGCGGCGGCGCCAACGGCGCGATGGCGCAAGGCCAGCAGGCCGGGCAGGGCGTCGCGCTGGGCGAGCCGAACGGCGCCGTGCCGGTCACCGCGGACTTCATTGCGCGCGCGCAGGAAGCGAGCTGCGCCGACCAGCGCAACCGCCTGTTCATGATCGACAAGCGGATGGTGTTCTGGGATCGCGCCGGCAGTTGCGCCGACAACGCGTATGGCCGCACGCTGTTCGGCGCAACGCCGCAATCGGTGCTGTGCTCGGTCGCCGATTCGATCGCCGGGCCGCAGACTAGCTGCAACGATGAGCAGGTGCGCGCGCTGTTCAACACCATCCTCGCCAACCTCGACAAGAGCGACCTCGGCCTCGGCAGCGGTCACCAGGTCGAAGCGATCGCCATCCCGCCGAAAGCGCACTGACGGCCACGCCTCGCGCGTCGTTCGATCATCAGGCTTGCGCGGTTCGGCCCGCGCGCGCGCCGGCAAACCCTTATCTCATCATTTCCCGCGTTCCTCCCCAAATGCCCCGTGCTCGTCGCATTGCGGATGCTTATTTATTCCGTAGTGGGGAAGATGCGCGCATGCCAGCAGGGAGCACCCCCCGCCCGGTATAATTTACTAAATGCAATATTTTTCGCCGGCAAGACTAGCATGGCGCACCATTTTTCACGAAGTACGCTTCGTTCGATAGGACACCGCATGAATATTGCACAACATACGAAAGGCCTGCTGCAAAGCAGCCTGCTTACCCTGACCTTCATGGGCCTGGGCACCACGGCCGGCATGATCATGTCGTTCAAGAGTGACTGGACCTGGCAATGGCCGCTCTTCATCCTGGTGTGGGAACTGGCCTTCCTCTACTGGAGCGGGCGCCATTTCACCAGCGCGCATCCGGCCGCCGCGCGTTGCCTGTGCATCTTGAAGATCCAGATCCACGCCGCGGTGCAGATTTTGCTGGCGCTCGCCGTCATGATACTGGCGGTGACGGCCCTGGGGTCTTCGACCGACGGCTTGAAAGGTACGGGCTGGTCGCAATACATGTCGTTCGCGATACTCTTCGACCTGGCGGGCGGCATGATCAAGCTGGCGGTGGTCACGTCGATTGCGGTAGCGTGGGGACGCCTTCACTTGCTGCTGATGGCCGGCGTGAATTTCGACACGCTCATTTCCGGCGCGTTTTATGTGCGCACATTCCAGGCGCCGGCGGACGCGACCAGCGTCGAGAAAGCCCTGGTCCGCTTGCTCGAGCGGCTCGAGATGCCCAACGCGCAGCGCTTTTCCCGCTATCTCGTCAGCGCGGAGGTGACCGTCAAGAAGCGCCTGAACGCGCCTGACGCAAGGTACGAACTGACCTGGCATTATTTGCCGTGCATGGCGATCATTTCGCTGGTGCCGACGTCGCCGGCGTCGACCGAGGTGGCGATCCGCTTCCGGCTGCGCGGCGGCTATTTTCTGACCGAACTGATGCTCAATATCGTCGATGTGCATATGACGGGCAATTTCTTGAGCACGAACGTGATACGGCCACTGATCAGCGAATCGAACCTCACCCAGGCGCTGGGCAAGCAAAATGAGCTGCGCGACCAGGCCCTCGAATCCCAGTTGCGCATCCTGCAGGCGCAGATCGAACCGCACTTCCTGTTCAACACCCTGGCCAACGTGCGCCACCTGTATCGTTCCAGCGTGGCAGAGGGCGAGCAGATGATGGACCACCTGATTACCTATCTGCGCGGCACGCTGGAAGAGCTGCGATCCGATGCCTCGACGGTCGGCAAGGAGATGGACCTCGTGGTGCATTACCTGGCGATCATGAAAATCCGCATGGGCGAGCGCCTGTCCTACCGTTTCAACCTGCCGGCCTCGCTGATCGAGCGGCCGTTCCCGCCAGCGATGCTCATTTCGCTGGTGGAGAACGCTATCAAGCACGGCCTGCACGATGTACAGGACGGCGTGGTGACCCTGGAAGCGAGCACGGCCGACGGCATGCTGTGCGTCTCGGTGCGCGACAACGGCGTCGGGCTGTCGAGCGTGGGTGGGACGGGCGTCGGCCTGACCAACATCCGCCAGCGCCTGGAAGCGATGTATGGCGCCGCCGCAAGGCTGGAGGTCGGCACCTTGCCCGACGGCGGCTTCATCGCGCAAATCGCGATTCCTTTCGGTGCGCGGGGTGCAGTTTGACCACCGCCATCATCGCCGAAGACGAGCCGCTGCTGCGCGACGAACTGGTCCAGGCACTCGGCGACTTGTGGCCGGAGCTCGATATCGTTGCGCAAATCGGCGATGGCGTCAGCGCGCTGCGGGCGATCAAGATGCATCGGCCCGACATCGCTTTTCTCGATATCAACATGCCGCAGCTGACCGGGCTGGAAGTGGCCAACGTGATCGGCGCGCAGACGCGTGTCGTGTTCCTGACCGCATACACCGAACATGCGATGGCGGCGTTCGAACTGGGCGCGGCCGATTATCTCGCCAAGCCGCTGCAGCGCGGCCGCTTGCTGACCACGATCGAGCGCCTGCGCGCGCCTTCGCCGGTGGCCCAGCCCGCTGCCGTCCCGCCGCCGGCGACGGCTGTCGAGCCGCCCAAACACCTGCGCTGGATCCAGGCCTCGGTCGGCAACCTGGTGCGCCTGATCACGGTCGAGGAAGTGTTTTACTTCCAGGCCGACGCGAAATACACGAAGGTCGTCACCGCCCAGGGCGAGGCCCTGATCCGGCGCACCATCAAGGATCTTGCCGAAGCATTGAACCCGGACGAGTTCATCCAGATCAGCCGCAGCGCGATCGTCAACCTGCGCCGCGTGGAGTCGCTGATGCGCGACGACGGCTTCATGGAACTGCGCCTGCGCGGCAGGGACGAACGCCTGTCGGTCAGCGCCAGTTTCCAGGCGGCCTTCCGCCAGATGTAGGGGCCAAAAAAAATCCGCCGAAGCGGATTTTTTTGAAAGCGGAAAGTTACGCCGCGTTCTTGGTCACTGCGTCCCAGTTGACCAGGCCCCAGAACGATTCGACGTACTTGGCGCGCGCGTTGCGGTAGTCGATGTAGTAGGCGTGCTCCCAGACGTCGCAGGTCAGCAGCGGCTTGTCGCCGGTGGTCAGCGGGCAGCCGGCGTTCGAGGTGTTGACGATGTCAACGGCGCCGTCGGCCTTTTGCACCAGCCAGGTCCAGCCGGAACCGAAGTTGCCCAGGCACGACTTGGTGAATTCTTCCTTGAACTTGTCGAACGAACCCCACTTGGCGTTGATCGCGTCGGCAGTCTTGCCGCTTGGCGCGCCGCCGCCGGCCGGCTTCATGCCGTTCCAGTAGAAGGTGTGGTTCCACACTTGCGCCGCATTGTTGAAGATGCCGCCGGACGATTTCTTGACGATCTCTTCGAGGGACATGTTCTCGAACTCGGTACCCTTGATCAGGTTGTTCAGGTTGGTCACATAGGTAGCGTGGTGCTTGCCGTAGTGGTACTCCAGCGTCTCTTTCGAGATGTGCGGAGCCAGGGCGTCCATCGCGTACGGCAGGGGTGGCAAGATATGTTCCATGTTTTGTCCTTTATTGATTGGGAAACGCGTTGATCATTTTGAAACGACCCTTATTGTAAGACGGATGCGGGATCGTTGCATATTTGCTTCTCGCGGGCTATTCCAGCAGTCCCTGGACGCTCGCCACGCCCACCTCGGCGCTGCCCTCGGCCAGTCGCACGGTCAGCTTGTCGTGCACCTTGATCGCGCCCGGCGAACGCAGCACGTGGCCGCCGGCGTCGCTGACGATGGCGTAGCCGCGCTCGAGCGTGCGCTGCGGATTGAGCAGCTCGAGCTGGGCCGCCAGCGCCCCCAGCGCATGGCGCCGCGCGCCCATCTGGCTGGCCAGGCTGGCGGCGAAATGGCGTTGTTGCGAAGCGATCTCGGCGCGCCAGCCACGCACGTCGGGCCGATGGCGCGACCAGCGCGCGCGCAACTGCGCCAGGGTGAAGGCGTTGCGGCTGACCGGCGCGCGCACCGCGTGCGTCATCGCGGTCGACAGCGCCAGCAGCTGCAGGCGCTGGTGGCCGATCCGCGCGGAAGGGCTGATCAGCCGGCGCGCGCAGTTGTCGAGGTTCAGGTTCGCCTCCGACAGGGTGCGGCGCATGGCGCGGCGCAGGTCGGTGCAGTCGGCCGCCAGCGACGCCATCCAGTCGGCGCGCGCGGTGGCGGCCAGTTCGGCGGCGGCGGTCGGCGTCGCCGCGCGCATGTCGGCGCTGAAATCGGCGATCGTGAAGTCGGTCTCGTGGCCGACGCCGGCAATCACCGGCATGCTGCAGTTGACGATGGCGCGCGCCACCACTTCCTCGTTGAAACTCCACAGGTCTTCGATCGAGCCGCCGCCGCGGCACACCAGCAGCACGTCGACCTCGGCGCGGCGCGAGGCGCTGTCGATGGCGCCGGCGATGCGCTCGGCCGCGCCCTGGCCTTGCACCGGGCTCGGGTACAGCACGATGCGGATGTGCGGCGCGCGCCGCTTGAGCGCGGTGAGGATGTCGCGCAGCGCCGCCGCCTGCGGGCTGGTGACGATGCCGACGCTGCGGGTAAACAGCGGCAGCGGGCGCTTGCGGGCCTCGTCGAACAGGCCCTGGGCGCCGAGCTTTTCCTTCAGGCGCAGGAACGCTTCGAACAGGGCGCCGACGCCGGCGCGCCGGATCGACTCGACATTGATCTGGTAGTCGCCGCGCGCGCCGTACAAGGTCACCAGCGCGCGCACTTCGACCTTGTCGCCTTCGCGCGGCGTGAAGCCGGCGAACTGGGCGCGGCCGCGGAACATCACCGCGCGCACCTGGGCGGCGTCGTCCTTGAGCGTGAAATACCAGTGGCCCGAACTGGCGCGGGTGAAGTTGGAGATCTCGCCGCCGATCCAGGTCAGCGGAAAGCTGCGTTCAAGCAACCTCGCGACTTGCTGGTTGAGGGCGGTGACGGTCAGCACCGGCGGGGCGGCGTAGGAGGAATCGGGGTCGAAACTGGTCTGCATACGAATTGGCTCGGGTGATCTGTCCACAAAATTGCGGGCGGTCATGCTTATGTCATAAAACCTTCTGAACCTCAAGCATTTATTTTCAAGTGATTGATTTTAAAAGAAAAATTTACTATGCGTAAAAACCGCGCAAACCCCGAAAAGCCTTATGGATCAAGGACTTTGGAGAATCTCTTCACAGTTGCTCACAAAGTTATCCACAGTTTCTGTGCGCAAGCAGTGGCGCCGGCGAGGTATTTTAGGTGCCAATTATTTACGCACGAAGAAATTTCCCAATGGAATCAAGGACTTTGCCTAGTGTCAACCGCATTGCACACAATCTTATCCACAAAAGATGTGCAGAAACGCCTGACGGTGGAAAAGTGCTGAGCAAAAGAGCATGCCACAATCGCCGGATTCGCGTTTTTCTCCACAT
>CXWL01011833.1_pt1 | contig 21844 bp, 14 predicted proteins | sample 590931 | NCBI WGS metagenome assembly CXWL01 (sample SAMEA3498368, study PRJEB10139) | groundwater metagenome | biome: water well; material: biofilm material | place: Germany | collected 2015-04-27 | reverse complement strand
GCCCATATACACACACGGACAAGGATGTCCGCGTTCCGTCCGCCGGCCTCAACATCACCGAAATGTGCCTCGATCGTTGGCAGACGGAGGAGATGAGGCGTCAAATGGCCGTGATTTGGGAAGGCGAAGACGACGGTGTACGGACGTTGGACTATGAGATGTTGGCAGTAAACGTGGATGCGTGTGTCGAAGTCTTAAAGGATTTGGAGATTTCAAAGAGTGACGCAGTCGGTATTCATCTCCCGATGATGCCCGAAACCGTCGTCGCGCTTTTAGCTGTCAATCGCATAGGTGCTATTGCTGTCCCAGTATTTTCTGGATATGGAGTGGATGCAATAGCCAGCCGGTTGAACGCCGTCAAAGCGAAAGCCCTATTCACTTGCAACGAGGCAATTCGGCGCGGGAAGCCTTTTGACATGTTAACCGTCGCATCCGAAGCCGTTGCGAATGTCGATTCACTCGAATCGGTAATTGCAGTTGAACGAGTGGTGAGTGACGTCGAACAGAAAAAGCGTGCGGAAAACCTTGATGTTATTGATCAGTTCGTTCAAAAGCCCAAGAAATATGTTGGCCGATTTCCAGGAAAAAAGGTCCGAGTTTGGGGCACAAGCAGGTCTGTGATGATGTTTCTGGGTGACCGCTCCGATCCCGAACCAACCTCCGCCGAGGACCCGCTCATCATCCTCTACACATCAGGCACGACCGGGAAGCCAAAGGGCATTGCTCATACGCATGCGAGTTTTCCGATCAAGGCGGCTCAGGATATGGCGTTTGGGACGGATGTCGGCAAGGGCACGCGGATCTCTTGGTACACCGACATCGGCTGGATGATGGGGCCGTGGCTGATCTACGGGGCGTTGATAAACGGTGCGACGATCTGTATTTATGACGGTGCTCCAGACTATCCGACGCCGGATCGCATGTGGGAATTTTGTGCAAAGCACAAGGTCGAGATATTGGGTATTTCGCCTACGCTAATTCGATCTCTGTCGAATTGCGGGGACGATCTGCCAAAGAAACACGATCTGAGCAGTTTAAGGGCATTCGCCTCGACCGGCGAGCCGTGGAATCCGGCACCGTGGTGGTGGTTATTCGAAAAGGTCGGCGACAGCAAACTGCCGATCATCAACTACAGCGGCGGAACCGAGATCTCTGGTGGAATACTGATGGGCAACATGCTGCTGCCGCAAAAACCCTGCTCCTTTCCCGCACCGTGTCCCGGAATGGACGTTGATATTCTTGACGACGAAGGCAATTCTGTTGAACCGGGCAAGGTGGGCGAGCTCGTCATCAAACAGCCCTGGATCGGCATGGCTCGCGGGTTTTGGCAGGAAAAGGAACGCTATCTCGACACGTACTGGCGGCGGTTCAAGAATATCTGGGTTCACGGCGATTTTGCGATGCGGGATAAGGACAATCATTGGTTCATCCTCGGCCGCAGCGACGACACGCTTAAGGTCGCCGGCAAGCGTGTGGGACCTGCCGAGGTCGAAAGTCTGCTTGTCGCTCATCCTCTGGTCACCGAAGCCGCCGTGATCGGCGTCCCCGACGAAGTGAAAGGCACGGCTATGGTAGCCTTCGTAGTGCGGAAAGCGGACGATGGCGTCCGCGTTCCGTCGGGCGGCGTTCCGCTCGAAGATGAACTAAAGGCCCTCGTCGCCAAAGACATGGGCAAACCGCTTGCTCCGTCTAAGATCCATTTTGTGTCAGCACTGCCCAAGACCCGCAATGCAAAGGTAATGCGTCGCGTGATCCGCTCTACTTATCTTGGCGAGGACCCGGGCGATCTGTCAGCTCTTGAGAATCCGAATTCGGTCGAGGAGATTCGAAAGGCTAAATAAACCGTCGCGGCTCTAATTTTGCAACATGCCCCAGATCAAGCCCCTCGACGAACGCCAACTAAAACGTGCCTGCCGACAACTCTCGCGGGAACATACTGAGATGGCGTTTGTCTATGAAAGGTATGGCACGCCGCCGCTGTGGGAGCGTCCGACTGGCTTTGCTACGCTGCTCAACATCATTCTGGAACAGCAAGTTTCGCTCGCGTCGGCAAAGGCATGTTTCGACAAGCTCGGTGTCCATCTCGGCGAAGTCACGCCCGAAAAGCTTCTCACCATCAACGACGCCGACCTCAAGACCATCGGTTTCAGCCGCCAAAAGACCGCCTACGCACGCCATCTCGCCGAGGCGATCATAGAAAAACACATCGATCTAGACACTCTGCACAAGCTGCCCGACGCTGAGGTCAAAGCTACGCTCATCCAACTAAAAGGCATCGGCGAATGGACCAGCGACGTTTACCTGCTAATGGCAATGCTACGCCCAGATGTGATGCCCCGAGGCGACATCGCCCTCCACGCAGCATTCCAAAAGCTCACAAAAGCCGAAAAACGCCCCGGCTCTGACGAATTCATCGTAATGGCGGAGAAATGGAGGCCGTTCCGCTCCGTCGCCGCCAGACTGCTGTGGCATTTTTATTTGAGCGAGAAGAGGAAACAGTAGCCTCCAAACCCATTGGCGGCATAGCCGCCGGGATCAAGGGATAGTCACAACGGTGAGGCAAGCCTCACCGCACTGCATTGCGGCTGAGCCGCCGGTATGTACTTATTCCGAGCGGCTCTGCCGCATCGCAGTGCGGTCTGGCTGTGCCTGACCGTGCAGTTCCCAATAATGATCCCGTAGGCTGTGCCTCCAAATCCGTACGCGATCCTTTCTTGTTGTACAATAATCGCGATGAAGATCCTCGACGTTGGCTGTGGTGTGAATAAGGTTGCGGGTGCTGTGGGGCTGGATAATAATCCGCGGACGGGGGCGGATGTTATTCATGATCTGGGGCAGTTGCCGTATCCGTTTGGCGATGACGAGTTTGATCTGGTGGTCTCTAATCATGTGGTCGAGCATGTGCCGGATGTGATGGCGTTTGTGGGCGAGCTGCACCGTGTGACGCGGCACGGAGGCCGTATCCGGCTGCTCACGCCGCACTACACCAACGCCGACTGGGCAAACGACCCGACGCACCGCAATCACATCAATTCCTACACCTTTAACACCTTTATCGCTGGCCGCGAGGTGTTTGACTTTTACACGGATATTCAACTCAAACCAATTAGCTGCTACGTCTCGCTCGCAGGGCTGTGGAAGGCGTTGGGCATTGAGTTTCTTGTTAATCTGGATGGCAAGATGCCCTCGATGCGTTGGACGAGGAAGTTTTGGGAGCAGTATCTCAGCTATATCTTTCGCGGGAAGGAGTTGAGGTTTGAGTTTGAGGTGGTGAAGGGGAAATAGGCAGTTAGAGGAAGTTGGCAGTAGGCGGTAGGCAGTCGGCAGGCTTTGTTGTTAACAATTTGGTATTTGGGAACGTCATTACTTCGTTGGAGAAAACGTTGACGACTGCTTACCGCCTACGGCTTTTCTGCCAACCTACGCGAACCTAACCGCATCTGTTATCGTTAGGACATCTGTTCGAGTTTCATTTGAGGTAGATTGATGAAAACCAGATTTATTGCATTGGCCGCGGTCGCGGTGCTTTTATCTAATATAGCCGTTTTTGCTAAGCCGGACACGGTTCGCAAGACTGCGAAACAGCGGGCCGCAAGCCGAATGGTGGCGATGCTGCCCGCATCCGATTGCATTGCGGTGTTTGACGCAAAACGCTTTCTCGGCGAAGGCCTTCCTAAGATCCTCTCGGCTAATCAGCCGTTGCTCACCGAGATCATGGCAAAGATCGGCGAGATGGAGACCCGCACGGGCATCAACCTTCGTAAATTCGAACAACTCGCTGTCGGCGTCACCTATAAGCAGATCTCTACTAAAGAGGTCGATTACGAGCCTGTCCTCTTGGCAACAGGTGCAGATATTAATTTTGCGGCTATAGTCACCGGGACGAAGGCGGTTTCTACCGGTACGTCTCGAACTGAAACGATCGGCGGAAAGTCCGTTTTCATCTTTACGGTTAAACCGGAAACGATCTTAAAGAAGCCTGCTGCCGGGACAAGCTCACAGGTAACGGACGTGGTTGACAAGGCGATGAAAGGCCTTTCCAAGGAGATCGCACTTGTCTCTATCGATAAGAATACGCTGGCGATCGGTTCGGTGGCACGTGTGCGTGAGATGCTCGTTGGCCGCAGCAACGTGAGTGCTGAGCTTACATCTGTGTTGCCAGTTAAGGATTCAGCCTTGATTACATTCGCAATGCGACCGCCTAGCGGCATCGCCAATCTGCTGCCCCTAGAATCGGACAGCCTCGATAGATCTATCAACGCGATCACGGTTATCTCGGGCTCGATGGAGATGCTGGCAGCCGACACTGGAGTCCACTTCCTCATTCGCTCAAAGACCGCCGCCGACGCACTCGGCGTAAAAGACATGCTTGAGGTCGGACAGGCGTTCGGTAAAATGGCGTTTACGAATAAGAAGCGGCCAGACCAACAGGTCTATGCCAGGATGATCGACAGCGTCAAACTAGGGCTTAAGGGCACCGACGTCACACTCGACCTGAGCATTCTGCAGAGCGACATCGACGTATTGATCGGTGGGATAAATAAGAAGTGAGAAGTGAGAAATAAGATGTGAGAATTGAGCGGAGAATTTCCTTCGCTCTTTTTTGTCGCCAAAGGCGACGAATATTAAAGCCTAGGGAGCAGCGAGTGGAGCGAGCGGATCCCTAGGTAACATTGAACAAATTCAACCCGTCGCCAACGGTGACGAACAATGCGTTGTGGCTCACCTTCGGCGAGCGGAATATCTCGGACCATCTAAACCTAGGGTTCCGCAAGGCTTCACCCTAGGCTTTAATATTCGTCGCCGTTGGCGACACGTCCGTCCCACCTCGTCTCACCTGTTGCAGGTGTTTCACTCTGAAACTCTGCAACATCTGTAACTCTGTAACACTTACCCAGACTACCTTCTTCTCCGATAACCACCCTGCGTTCTTTGTTTTGCGAATTGATCCAGATCGCGATTGTACGAGCCGTCTTCGCCGAATAGCGGAAATAGCTGTAGATCGCTCGAAAGGTAGCCAGCTCGCAGCTCTACAGGACGCGGACCTGCCTTGACGACACGTACCTGACCGCCACGGACCTCGCCGATCCATGCAGCAAATTCGTCGGCACGGCCAACGGTCGCTGAGAGCAGCAAAAGGCGAATTCTGGGAGGTGAAAGGATGATCGCTTCTTCCCAAACATGTCCGCGTTCTTCATCTGACAGGTAATGAGCTTCGTCGAGAATAACGAAATCCGTCTCGACCTTATCGCCACTGCGAAGTGCGTCAAACAGTTGATTCCTATAGATCTCCGTCGTTCCGACGATCAGCGGGGCCTGAGTATTTTCCTTACGGTCGCCGGTTAGGATGCCGACGTTCTCAGCCCCGAATTCAACGCTAAACTCGGTGTATTTCGAATTGGTCAGTGCCTTGAGCGGGGTCGTGTACCAGGCCCGCTTTCCATCTGCCAATAGCCTTCGAATTTCCTCACGAGCGATCCACGTCTTGCCGCTGCCGGTCGGGGCAGTTACCAGAACGTCCTGAGTTTCTATGGCCGCGAGAGCTTCGAGTTGAAAATCGTCGGGCTTGAGCGGCTTTGGTTCGGGAACACCAATGCCTGAGAGCAGGCGTTCGACAGCTCGCAATTGACGCGGAGTTTGCGGTACGATGACGCGACTTTGGGAACTTTCACCTGCAAACGGGCGTTTATTCCTACGTTCATCTCTTTGTCGGGGATGCGATGAACTTCGTCGTTTGTCGTAGCTTCGGCGACGGGGCATAGCGAGATGTTAGGGCGAACGGGGACGAATGTCCAATTTTGTTGCAGGTGTTTCAGTCGTTTCACCCTGCAACAATGAAACAGTGAAACAGATGAAACAATACTTCCAAGCCGTGACCTGAGATGATAAGATAGCTAATTGCTTCGCAACGTTTTGCGGGCAATGGGCGTCTAAATTCAACGGAAGTTTTGAGATTTTTTCGCCGATTTCTATTTATATGTTTGAGCAGTCATTATACGAACCCGAACAGATCGTTCCGCCGTTGGCTGAGGGCGATATGTTTCATAATTACGAATTAAGGAACTGGGATCTCGGCTCACGGATCTATAAGATCCTTGCGATCTCGGCGGTAGCTAATATTCTTGCAGTTTTGATTGTCGGCCAGACTGCCCTCCTCACGACGAAGGGCTGCGATAGTCCGTTGGTTGGCAGTGTTTGTCAGGTATTGGACACAGTTTATGTCGGAAGTGTCCTCTTTGGAACGGAACGCGAATATGTCGATGCGGTTTACGAAAAGATCGATCTTGACAGCTCGGATGTGACCTTTGTCGATGTGACGGGCGTGACACCGCCGCTGTCCTACCCTGAGGGCTATTTCCAGGTGGCAAATCCGGTAGAGTATCAGGCGATGCTCGATGCACAGAATAATCCGGGCGGACTGACTTCTGTCGATGACCTTGCCGGTATTCCGTACACACCGCCAAGCGGCGGCGGCCTGCTCGACACACCGCAGAATCTGCCAAAGGCGAATAACGACGTGATCGACGGCGATCTGCCGAACAATCCGACAACAGCTTACAAGCCGCCAACCCGTAAGGGACGCGGCGGCCGCATAACGCCGATCGAACCCAAACCCGGGAAAACACCCGACGAGGATGATACGGCCAGTGCAACAACGCCAACGCCATCACCATCGCCTTTGCCGACCGTCGTACCGACCGGCCCGATCACCGATGTCGAACTCAACAAACGGCCATTCGTCGACCTCGGAAACTATATCAACGACCTCATCGATAAGAAACAGGTCCAACTCGACAGCAAATTCCTCATCAACGCAACGGGAAAGCTCGACGACAAAGGCAAGCTCGACGCAAAGAGCTTTCGCTTCATCAAAGCCGAAGGCACCGATCCCAAGATGATCGAGGTTGTCAAGGAAGCGATCGAGGCATTGAACGAAAGTGGATACCTGCAGTATCTGAGCCTGCTCAATGGTAAAGTACTCTCGTTTCAGGTCCAACAAGACGACGACAAAGTGACTGCGACCATTCAGACGGAATTTGAGAACGACACCCGACCACTATCAATTCAGACTTTGTTGGGTGGATACATCAACGAGAAAAAGAAGCAAAAGGAACTTCCCGAGGCTGACCAGAACGACAAGAACGATCTGGTTTTGCTGCAGAAGGCTACCGTGAATGCGGTGGGCAAGAAGATCCTAATTTCGTTTGAGATACCAAAGACGGACGTTCAGCAGATGATCCAGCGAAAACTTGCCGAACAAAAAGCGGCTCCAAAAACCCAGAACGGCACCGGAACACCTAAGTCCGGTGAAAATACGGCAAAACAGTAACTTGAGCACTCGGAAGAACCAAAACTCGATCTTAGCTCTCGCCACACTCGGCGTGTACCTTTTTCTCATGGTCGCGGGCACGACGGCACAGACAATGTCGCCTGACAAAAAGGGAACCGGTAAGTATTGTTTTGAGATTGGCCAGCGTGTACGAGATGATATGTCAACGCACCTCTGGTTCAATGCCAGGTCGTTCTCAGAACATGGCGTCCTGATCGAATCGATCCTAAATGAATATTCGGAAAAGAAATACCCCGACTTGAATCTGAATTGGAGATCGGTCAGCGAACATCGGCCTTACAGAAAGGTTGCGTTTACGGGCTATTATTTGCCCGACCCAGAGGACACCGAGAACCTCGACAAAAAGGTACTAATGCTTGCAAATGGCCTTCCTAATCGCGGCTTTCAATTTACTGCGTTACGAATTGACGGTGGCTATGAGTTCAGATTCGAAGCGAGATCGATCCCTTATGACAACCCACTTGTTCGTTTTCTTTATTCGAACGCCCTTGAATCTTTGCAATGTACGGACAACCTCCCGCTCACGGATGCGATTTACAAGAACACAGAATTGAAGGTTGAGAAGAACAACCTTACTATTTTAACGAGACTGACCAAGATGAATTTAGCTCAACTTCGTGACTTGGGGGCACTTTGAGGTAATTAATTAGGTTTGAATAATAATAAGAGCCAAATCTCGATTTTAGCCCTCGCAACTCTCGGCGTGTACCTAGGCCTGTTGATGGCCGGTGCAACGCCCGGCGTTTTGGCTAATCATGGTGCTTTGACGAGGCCGTTTGATATTTCGGATGAGCTGGAATTAGAAGACAAGCTGGACAAGAAGCCGGACGACGAGCGTTCGCCAGTCACGGCCTCGGTCAAGATCTTCCTTGAGGATGTCGAATATTTCTTATCGTCGCTCGAACGGCTTAGAACTAAAGGCCAGTTCGATCCAAACAAAGACTCATTTGCAGTCACCAAAAACACGCTCCTGCCGTGTGTCGACAGCAATCTCGCAGGCCGCTACACGCCGATCAAATTCACAAGCACAAGTGAACAATCCCGTTCGGCGATGGAGTATTTTACCCGTGGGATGGAATACGGCTATTCGCTCGGCGATTGCGTTTCCAACGATGTTTTCAATGGCATCACGGCGGCGAATTCGCGATTTGATTTTCAGCTCGACCGCACAGAGTTTTCCGTAAAAGTCTGCGTAAAGAAAGAGTCATCACAGCGGGCACTCGATCTGGTGCGTGCCCTGGAAAGCACGATCGCTCTTTATTCGACACCTCATACCAGTAAGCTTCGAAAGACCATCATCGAGAGCACGACCTTTCGTGCCGAGAACGATCAGGTCTTTGTCATCACACGCCTTCCTCGGGGTTCGCTAGCTTCCCTATTTGCAACTGACGCAAAGTAGGGCGAGCGGATCTCATTTCAAACTCGCCATTCCCGTCGGACCGCAGGCTGCCAGCCTGCGTGTAAACCGATACCAAAGACTCGCAGGCTGGCAGGCGTGCGGTCCGACAAATAAGAGGAAATCATGGCCGTTAACAGTTTTGCAGATAAATTAGTAAAGAAGATCTTCGGGTCGAGCAGCGACATATTTTTAAAGAACGTCAAACCGATCGTCGAACAGATCAATGCCTGGGAGCCGGCTCTCGAAAAGCTGTCGGACGCCGAATTACAGGCTCAGACACCCAAATTCAAAGAGATCATCTCGAATGCACTCGAGGGCATTGACGACAAAGAGGAACGCCGCAAGGCCGAGCAGGCTATCCTAGCGGAGATATTGCCCGAGGCGTTTGCGACGGTTCGTGAAGGTTCGCGACGTGTCACCGGAATGCGGCACTTCGACGTGCAGATGATCGGCGGCGTCGCCTTACACCAGGGCCGTATCGCCGAAATGCGAACGGGTGAAGGTAAAACGCTGGTGGCGACCCTTCCATCATACCTGAATGGCCTCACAGGACGCGGCGTCCACGTCGTTACGGTGAATGATTACCTCGCTTCACGCGATGCCGAATGGATGGGCAAAATTCACACGTTCCTTGGCCTCACTGTCGGCTGTATCCAAAACGATATGGACGATGTCGAGCGAAAGGACGCCTACGCATGCTCGATCACATACGGTACGAATAACGAATTCGGCTTCGATTATCTACGCGATAATATGAAGTTCGACGTCGATTCGCTCGTCCAACCGGACCATTATTTTGCCATCATCGACGAAGTTGACTCGATCCTTATCGACGAAGCTCGTACACCGCTGATCATTTCCGGTGCATCGGATGAGGCGACAGATAAATACTTCACGGCCAACGAGATAATCCCACACTTCGAACGCGGCCATAAGGACGAAGAAACAAAGGTCACGACCGGTGATTATCTTCTCGATGAAAAAAATCACTCGTCCGTCTTGACCGAGGCCGGTGTAACTAAGGCTGAGAGGCTGCTCGGCGTTTCGAATCTCTATGACCCTGCAAATATGGATCTGCTGCACTGTGTCGAGCAGGCCTTAAAAGCACACACGCTGTATAAACGCGACCATCACTACGTCGTACAGGACGGCGAGGTCATCATCGTTGACGATTTCACCGGTCGCTTGATGCAGGGCCGACGTTGGTCGGACGGTTTGCATCAGGCCGTCGAAGCCAAGGAAGGCGTCAAGATCGAGCGTGAAAATCAAACGCTTGCGACGATCACCCTGCAGAATTATTTCCGAATGTACGAAAAGCTCTCCGGCATGACCGGTACGGCTGAGACAGAGGCAGAGGAATTTGGCACGGTTTACACCCTCGACGTGGTAATGATCCCGACCAATCAGCCGATGGTTCGGGTCGATTCGTCGGATATGATCTACCGTACGCTGCCCGAGAAATGGGATGCCGTGGTGGATGAGATCAAAGAACTCCATACCGAGGGACGGCCCGTTTTGGTCGGTACAGTTTCGGTAGAGAATTCCGAGCTGGTCTCTGAACGTCTCAAAGCCATCGGCGTGCCGCACAAGGTCCTCAACGCCAAGTATCACGAACAGGAAGCTGAGATCATCGCTCAGGCGGGCCGCAAGGGAGCAGTCACGATCGCGACCAACATGGCCGGTCGCGGTACCGACATCTTGCTCGGCGGCAATCCCGAATCGCTCGCCCGCGACTATCTAAAGCGTCAGGAGATCAACCCGGACGAGGCAACGGAGGAACAGTTTGAGGAGCAGTTGCGAAAAGCAAAAGCCGTCGTTGCCGAAGAACACAAGGCGGTCGTAGCGGTCGGCGGCCTGCACATTCTAGGTACCGAACGCCACGAATCAAGACGTATCGACAATCAGCTTCGCGGACGTGCGGGTCGTCAGGGCGATCCCGGCTCGTCGCGTTTTGTTCTCTCACTCGAAGACGATCTGATGCGGATCTTCGCGGGCGACAAGGTCCGCTCGATGATGGAGTGGCTGGGAATGGAAAAGGGCGTCGCCATCGAGTCAAAGACCGTGTCGAAACAGATCGAACGTGCCCAAAAAGCCGTCGAGGCCCGCAACTTTGAAACGCGTAAACACGTCCTCAAATACGACGACGTGATGAACCGCCAACGCGAGACGATCTACGGCTTGCGTCGCCAGTTGATGTTCGAACCAGAGCACCGCGAATACCTCCTCGGCGAGAACGGCGTTGCAAAAGATCTGCTCCACGATCTGACGCACAGCATGCTCAGTATGGAAGCGGGACCGGACACTTGGGATGTTAATACCTACGCTGCTGAGATCGAAAGCATTTATGCCGTCGATCCGTCGCGCGATGCCGGTGTAGATTTCAAGACGATGAATCCCGACGATATCGAGGACGCGGTTTGGAAAAAGGCAATTGCAAACTACGAGGCAAAGGAGAAACTGGCCGGTACCGACTCATTGCGGGCGTACGAGCGATACATAATGCTCAACATCATCGATTCGCAGTGGAAGGATCACCTGCTCTCGATCGACCACGTAAAACAGGGTATCGGCCTCGTCGGATATGGGCAGAAAGATCCGCTCGTCGAATACAAAAAGCAGTCGTTCGATATGTTTCAGGACATGCTCGATAGGATCGACACCAACACGACCAAGGCTCTTTTTAATCTCGAGATCGTACAACGTGACGAGCAGGAAGAGATCGAGCGTCTCGAACGTCTCGAAGCTCAACGTGCCCGCCGCCAGGCCGCCGGCATGGCGTTCACGGGTGCAATGTCAACTGCGGAAGCCGCAGGTGCCGAGGCCGCAAGGCACACGCCGTTCGTCCGCGACCAGCCAAAGACAAAGCCGAATGAGCCGTGTTATTGCGGCTCGGGCAAGAAGTTTAAGAAATGTCACGGGGCTGGTGCCTAAGACCTCTTGTTTCTCGTGGAGAGAGCGGGGTGGGAAAATTCGCCTTGCGTTTCTTCTATCGGCGTAGGGTTTTTACAAAAGAATTCATGTTTATGAAAATCCGAATCTCGTCACTCGTACTATCGACTTGCTTCACCGTGGTCCTTGCACTCGCCAGTGCCGCACAAATTGTCGAAAAGAGTCCTGGCATCAAGCTCTTTGATAAAGGCGATTTCGCGGGGGCAATAGAACTTCTGAAAAAGAGTAGTGACCTCGTCGACCTGCATTACCTAGGATATGCTTATGAAAAGTCTGGGAACGAAAAAGAAGCTCGGAATGCATTTGACCGCTCATTTAAGAACGGATACAAAGAGTTCTCGGAAGGGATAATAAGGCGCGCCAGTTTTGGACCGAAGCAACCCGCTCCTGACGATAAGCTTTCTGTCTTTCTTGAAAAGAACGCAGAGCGAATCGTGGTTACCGGACTAAGTGCTCGAAGAACAATGGAGCTTATAGGTGCAAGCTCGAAAGACAACGAGTGGATGATGAGGGCACGACTACTGGGCGAAATTGGCAGAATTCTTGTTTCCCATCAGCTTGTCTATTCTGCTCGGGAACTTGATGTCGAAGCTAAGATAATTACGAAGCCACGACCGGGCTACACGGATTACGCCAGAAACAACAGCACGCAAGGCACTGTTGAACTTCTCGTTCTTCTCGACGCGGACGGTTCGGTAAAGGGTGCTATTCCTACAAAGACGCTCGCCAATGGTCTCACAGAACAGTCGTATATCGCAGCAAACAGGATCGTATTCACACCGGCACAAAGAGCCGGCAAACCTGTCGCCATTCTCCAGGCATTGTCCTATTCATTCGCAATTTATTAGGCCGGTAGACAGGCTGACGCAGCTTTTGGAAGTCGGAAGAGCATATCCCGGTAACATACCATGGCTGCTCCGATTGGCAAGTTTCTCCTGCGTCCATTCCTTCAATTCCCGCAACATAAGGATCACCCCTAGTGCCAAGTGAGGCGTGTGTCTACCTATTCGCCAGTGTATTTCGCTACCTCCTTACTAAAACCTATTGAACCGAACTACTGCTGCTCAGGGAAGAAATTCGAAAAGTGCCACGGCGCAGCGGCCTTGAGGCTACAACACGAGCAAGAGATCGGATGTTACGGCTCTGGTCTTTTGCTTCGGCTTTGTGGTAGGTGGCGCAGGACCCGTACCCGATATACCGAACGCTGATTCGAGCTTCAGTTCAATGGATCGCTGGCTTTTTAAATATTTCGAGATCGTTCCGGTCAAGCGATCCCATGACGCGATGGCTTTGTCGAGTTCGCTAATAGCCGCCCGCAACGCTTTTTTGCTGGGAGGGACATCCGACCCGGCGAATGCAGCCATAACAAATTCAGGATCGGACAACAGGTGACTGATCTTGCCGGATTTGAGATATTCATTCGCGCGCCTGATCGCCTCACTGCAGGTCACTGCCTCATTGCGTATTGGGTCCCAATATAAATTCTGATTGTTATCCCATTCCTCGATCGCGGCTCTGGCGCGTTCGAGCCTTGCTCTATCCTCAGCTGGTAAGACCGTTCGTGAGTCCGAACATTTTTGCGTCAGATAGGCCTCGAGATCCGCAAGGGCTTTTCGCCACATTTCTTCGGCCTGCTTTGTCGCCTCCTGGGCTTCCTTTTGGTAATCCGCATAATCGGCCGCAGTCGCGATCCCTCGTCGCGAGGCCAACAACGCATCCGCGATCCAGCCGATCGCGTTCCACCCCTTTAGTGCAAAGGGAACGCCTCTTCTGGCCAGCCATGATTGCGAGAGCGCAGTTCGCGATCCGCGCATTCCCCGCTGCACGTGCCGTCCGAAATCGTCCCACGCCATATCTCCGGCAACTTCCTTTTCGCCTTCGAAACGAAGATTCTCGGCCTCATCACCCCACCAATCGGCAACCAGTTTGGACGCGGTCAACCGCAGGTCCGATGCATGCTTGAACAATTCCATTGCAACCTGCCGCTTGCGCAGGTAATCGTCGTATTTGCTGGCATCACATTTTGACCCGCATCCGGCAATAGACTTGGCCTTCCCCGCCGCGGCCTTCACCTCATGTTCTTGCAGCTGCGCTTTGAAGGCCGCCGAAACACCTGCAGGCAAGCCTGCAAGCGCCTCTTCAAAGGAGACGGTCTTACCGCCACAATTTCCGACGCATATGGAATGCAATCCCATTAGTGGCCTGCCCACATTGCCGTCGTCCGGGACGTTATGCCAGAAGGATGCTGATGCAAGGCTTGAACTCCCGCAGAACACCAGAAGTTGGTAAGATTTGAATCCGCCGACCTGAGCAGCCAAAGGCTGCGGCACCCAAGCCAAAAAAACAACGCCGATGGTCATCACGAGAACCGACGTGGAAACAAGCGAGTTTCTCCGGTTTTTCATCGTAACCTCCATTTGCCAGTGTTGCGAATACGTGGTCGTACCCGCAACTCCTTCTCATTGGATTTTTTTCAGATAAGGCTATTTATAAGCCGAATATATAGGTGAGTCAAGGCGAAGATGAAATAAAAACAGGTCACGGTGATGGATCCTCGGCTCCGAAGGCTCACAAGTAAACGGAAAAAGGCAAAACCAGCGGGTTTACCTTCTTTTGCCTTCTCCTTTTGTACTTTTTGCCTTAACTACGCCGCAAAAAGGGGGAGTGTGCCCCCCCAGAATTGGTGTCAAAGTTCAAATACTATTTATTAGAGTTCGTAGCCGGTGCGGCGTCGGCCTTTTTCTCGTCGGACTTCTTGGCCTCGTCGGGTTTCGCTGCCGAACCTGCTTTGATGTCAGTTATCTGCGCGCTGACGAACTGCCAACCTTTGTCCTTCATCTTGCCCATCACCCACGTTACCATAGAATTTCTGTCCTCAGACTTGCCATCCATCGTGGTTTTGCCCGTGACATGGCCGGTAACAACAGCACCATCGCCTGCCGGATTGGTCTTGATCTTTAGATCCTCAAACTTCATCCCTTCCATTTTCATCTTGCCCGATTTGACTGCGTCGATACGGGCAGCCTTTGTTTGGACAACGCCGTTTTGGTCGATCAGCGTGTAGTCGTCGGCATACATTTTGCCGAGAGCATCCGCATCGCCCTTATTAAGAGCAGCAGCGAAATCGTCCATCATTTTCTTGATGTCGGCCTCGACCGCAGCCTTGTCAGCAGCGGGTGCAGTCGCCGCATTTGTCGCATTAGCGGGCTTGTTATTGGCTGCAGCGTTGTTCGCAGCCGGGGCTCCGCATGATGCAAGCATAAATGATGCTGCGATGAGCATCGTAATTGAAATAATTATCCGGTTCATGATTTGATCTCCCCAAAAAGACTCAGATGCTCGCCTGCGAGACTGCCCGGCTGCTGTCGCATCGAAACACAACGCCGGCTCGGTAATTGGATCTACAAATACTTGGGAATACGCCAGTATTTATACGCCGAATGCACGAATGAGTCAAGCAAAAAGGCGGCCTTTACACCGCCTAAAAATAACCCTTGAATGGCTGGGGTCACTTTATCTTCTTCAAACTTCCCTGACCGCTGATCTGCCGGTTTCCGGCGACCTTTTCCAATTGGGTCATTGCCCGCAGCATATTTTCACCGAGCACTTTTCGAATGTCGGTCTCGGAATAGCCGCGACGGAGCATTTCGTAAGTTATCAGGACGGTGTCTTCTGCACCGTTCATACCGGCGGGCAAAAACGGCACGCCATCGAAATCGGAGCCGAGCCCGGCGTTATCAATGCTCGCGATCTTTTTGATGTGGTCGATGTGGTCAACTATGCGAGTGTATGGCGCCACGTAGATCGGATTTGCATCCTCGAGCTTTCTGATCGCCTCGTCGATAGCACGCTGATTGCCCTTATATTGCTCAGTAATTGCGGCGATCTGGTCACGGAGCCTGGCCGTGCGTTCGTTCTCCTCCTTGTTCGTCCGGGCGTCGAGAAAAGACGGATAATAGTTGACCATAATGACGCCGCCATTCTTTGCGACGCGTTTTAGAACTTCGTCCGGAACGTTCCGGGTGTGGTCATTGACGCCGCGAGCGCCCGAATGCGAAGCGATCACTGGCGCGGCCGAGATGTCGAGGGCGTCGTTCATCGTTTTTACTGAAACGTGAGAAATATCGATGAACATCCCCAGACGATTCATTTCGCGTACAACATCCTTGCCAAAATCGGTCAAGCCGCCGTGCCTTTCGTTGCGATGAGCGTCTGCCCAGTTTGTCGCGACATTGTGCGTCAGCGTCATATACCGCACGCCCATCCGGTAGAAATTTCTGAGAGCATAGAGCGAATCTTCGATCACATAGCCGCCCTCGATCCCCATAAGAATACAGACCTTGTTCTGTTTCTTTGCCCGGCGTATCTCAGCGGCTGTTGTGCAGGAAGAAAGACTGCCCGGATTTCGCTCGACCTCACGATTTGTCGCGTCGATCATATCCATCGCCCTTCGCATCGCTCCGCCGGTCGTCATCGTGCTTCCGGAAACGTAGATGGCAAAAAACTCGGCGGTGATACCACCAGCCTTTAGCCTTGAAACATCGGTATGGAATGGATCACCGCCGAGGTGAAATTTACCGCTCGAGCTATTGCGAAGGTCGTAATCTTCATCGACCAACGGCGAAGTAATATCATTGTGGCCGTCTATGACGATCGCTTTCTTGTGGATCTTAAGAGCACGTGCCCAGAGTGCCGGATCGGCTCCGGCCGGCATCGATTGTCCTATGGCAGACGTCGTAATAATGAGAGCGAGAGCGAAGGCAATTGTAATTTTCATATAAGTTTCGAATCGGTCGATTGACCATATTCTAACGATTTTATGCTGTTTCAGTAAGCAGCGGAAAGAATCTACCCTCGATCTTCTCCCCACGCGAGATGACCGGTACGCCACCTAACAGCGGATCATTCGTATCAGACTCAATTCCGTCGAGAAGTACATTTATCACGACTGCCCGCCGTGGCCTGTCTGAGCGATTCTCGTACGAGCCGTGAAGCATCATCGGATGATGAAAACTGACCTCACCGGCTTTTAGCTCGATCGGAACCGGCTTAAACGCATCTCTTTGTTCGGCCGTCAACACACTTAGAACCGCATCCATGTCACCCGCCAGATCGGTACGCGGCAATAGGCCCCAATGATGGCTGCCCGGCACATAATGAACGCACCCATTCTCAACGGTCGAATCGTCAAGCCCGATCCAGCAGGTCAGATGGCCGATCGGTTTTGTCCTCGTCCAGTATGAATAATCCTGATGCCACGCCACGACCGCACCGTCAAGGGCCGGTTTCACAAAGACCTGATCATGCCATAATCGGATCGGGCCGCCCAACAATAGCGTTGCAGCACCGATAAATGACGGGTCAAAAATAATATCGTGAAACGCCGTGGAAACTCGCCATGCTCCAAGAGCATGAAAAAGTCGTCGGGAAGGATCTGCCGATTCGTTGCTGTTATATTCATAGAACCGCAGGTCGGAGGCAAATCGAGGCTGCATCATGACCTCTAGTTCTTCCCTAAGAACTTCCATCTGTGTATCATCAAGCAGCCGCATACCGTAGACATAGCCATTTGCCTCGAAAAAATCTTGATCATGCTCGGTAACTAACCCCCTCCGGGAACCAGAGAATAGTTCGGTCAACGGTCTGTGAAAAACTGATAAGTCATCATCCATCTCATGTAACATAACCGAAAACTCGTACAAAAAAAAGATAGCAACCCAACCGTCTAAAATGCTATTATCTGAAGGTGGCAAATGGTTCGCCATGCCCGATTCCCGCCTCGGCAGTTAAACCGAATTTCGACCCTCTAACTATAAACCTTTTATTTAGAATACTTCAGTGTAAAACCGCCTTCCTCGTTTCCCTGAGTCGCTCGTAGGGTGCGCACTCACAGTAGGCCCCTTATGGCAGCAGATAGACACCAGAAAATCGAGGAACGGAAAACCCGCACAAAGGACCACTTATTCGCGCCTCCCAATGAGACGCCCCCGTCCACTGGCTTGGAAGAGAGCACTTTCCGCAGCTTTATCGAGAACCTGCCGGTGATGTTCTACGCGGTAACGCCGACCCCCCCGCACACCCCGATATACATTAGCCCGACTTTTGAAAAATTTGGTTATCCGCTCGACGATTGGCTCACAAAACCCGATATTTGGGATCGCGTGATCCATCCCGACGATCGCAAGAGTGTTCTCGACACCACTCGCGACGCGATGCGAAAAGGCGAGAGCGTAGATTTCGAATATCGTGTCGTATGCAAAGACGGAACCATCCTTTGGGTGCGTGATCGCAGTTGCTTTATTAAGGAAAAAAACGGCGAACCACTCTGTTGGCAAGGTGTCGTTCTTGATATTACCGAACGAAAACTCGCCGAACAGGAACTCGAAAAACGCGAAAAACTATATCGCACACTTGCCAGAACGATCCCGCGCACGGCCGTACTTTTGTTCGACCATGACTTTAGATACACCTTAGCCGACGGCGAACAGCTCAGGAATCACACCTGGTCGCAGGAAATGTTCGAAGGCAGGACGCTGTATGAGGTGTTCCCGCCTGAGATTTCCGATGAGTGGTCCGGCTATTACAAACGAGCATTAGCCGGCGAAGACATATCGGTCGAAATGGACAATGCCGAAGGAGCGTTTCAGATCAGCGTCCTTCCGGTCCGCGATGAAACCGGTGGGATATTTGCCGGAATGGTAATGTGGCAGGACATTACCGAACGCAAACGGGCCGAAGATACCATTAAGGAAAGCGAAGCAAGATATCGCCAACTTTTTGAGACCGCAAATGACATCATTTACGTCCACGATCTCGAGGGAAATTTCATCTCTATAAATCAGGCCGCCGAACGGATATTTGGCTACACACGCGAGGAAGCCCTTGCGATGAATATGACGTCCATCACTGCCCCAGAGCATGTAAGCCTCGTCAAGAAACAACTCTCGAAGAAGCTGAATGGTAACGCCAGCCAAACCGTTTATGAGGTCGATTGCCTTAAGAGCGACGGAAGCAGGGCGACGCTCGAGGTCAACAGCAGCGTTATAACAAAGGATGGCCAGCCGATCGCTATTCAGGGCATCGCCCGCGACATCACCGAGCGAAAAGCTGCCGAACAAGCCTTGCGTGAGAGCGAAGCTCAATTCAGGACACTCGCCGAAACGGCTTCCGACGCGATCATTACAATTGATGACTCCGGGATCATCTCGTTCATCAATGCTGGTGCCGAGAAGATGTTTGGCTACACGGAGGAAGAGATGCTCGGCAACAACATTACGATGTTGATGCCCGAGGAAATGCGACCGCGCCATAACGTCGGTTTTTCCCGGTTTCTGGAAACCGGTAAACGCAATATTACATGGAAATCCGTCGAGCTTCCGGGTATGCGCAAAGACGGCCGCAAGATCCAACTTGATCTCTCTTTTGCCGAGTATAACAAAGCCGGCCGTCGCTGCTTTACGAGCGTTATTCGGGATATCACGGAGCGAAAAGACGCCGAAGAAGCGATGCGCAAGAATGAGGAGCGTTACCGTGACCTTTTTGAGAATGCCAACGATCTTATCTACACACACGATCTGAACGGCAATTTCACGTCACTCAATCGTGCCGGCGAGGTGATCACCGGTTACCCGCGTGAAGAAGCTTTGAGGATGAACATCGCGCAGGTTGTCGCACCCGAGTTTTTGGAGTTTGCACGCACAATGACCGCACGAAAGGTTGTGGATGAACGCCCGACCACCTACGAACTCGAGATCATTTCCAAACAAGGCAATCGCGTCACTCTCGAACTCAGCACCCGCTTGATCGTATCGTCCGATGGAATGCCGGTCGGTGTTCAGGGCGTCGCCCGAGACATTACAGACCGTCGTCATGCTGAGGATTCACTTCATCGTACCATCTCGTTGTTTGCGTCGACATTCGAATCGACGGCCGATGGAATAGTTGTTTTGGATCTCAACAAAAAGATAGTTACCTGCAATCAGAAATTCATAGAGATGTGGGATGCCGATCCCGCTCTCATCGAGAGCAAAGATGGTAAGAGGCTGATCGACTTTGTAGCGGATCAACTTAAAGATCCGGATGCCTTCCTTACCAATATCGAAAAGGTATATGTCGACCCGCATGCAGTGGCCAGCGAGATACTCGAACTCAAGGACGGGCGACTTCTCGAGCGTTATTCGCAACCACAGTTCATGGAAGACAAACCGGTTGGACGCGTCGCGTGCTTCCGTGACATTACCGAACGAAACCGTGCGGAGGAGCGTCTTCGACATTCTGCTTTGCACGACGCGCTGACAAATTTGCCAAATCGCATTGAGTTCATGAATCAACTCAAGCAGGCGGTCGAACGGGCAGATGGCAATTCATACGCGAAATTTGCTGTTCTCTTCCTCGATCTTGACCGCTTCAAGGTGGTCAACGATAGCCTCGGCCACGCCGTCGGTGACAAGCTATTGATCGCTATCTCAGAAAGATTGACGGCATGTGTTCGGCCGGGCGATGTCGTCGCTCGCCTCGGCGGAGACGAATTCACCATACTGCTAAACCGTAGCGGTGATTCTGATGAAGTTGCACATGTTGCCGAACGCCTTCAGGCAAAGATCTCTGAGCCTTTTAAGATCGATAATTATGAGGTCTTCACGACCGCGAGTATAGGTATCGTGGTTTCGGGCAACGTCCTACGGACCGCCGAGGATTTTCTACGCGACGCTGATGCTGCAATGTATCGGGCAAAGGAATCGGGCAAGGCTCGTTACGAAATATTCGACCGTGAAATGCACGTTCGCAATATGAATCTGCTTCAGGTCGAGACCGATCTCCGTCATGCCGTCGAGCGCGGCCAATTCGAGGTACTTTATCAGCCGATCGTCGATCTGACGACAGGGAGCGTTGACGAATTTGAGGCTCTGATACGCTGGCGTCACCCGGTACACGGACTAGTCAATCCAAATGAATTCATCAACGTGGCTGAGGAAACCGGCCTGATCATCCCGATTGGCAAATGGATACTCGAAGAATCTTGTCGGCAGGTAAGGGAATGGCAGCGGCGTTTCCGCTTGCCGCTCTCGGTAAGCGTCAATCTTTCGGCCAAGCAGCTAATGCACCCAAACCTCACCGCCCAGGTAAAGGACATTTTGCTCGACACAGGTCTCGATTCCACACAACTGAAGCTTGAGGTGACAGAAAGCACAGTCATGGAACACAGCGATAAGTCGCTCAACGTTCTTTCCGAACTTGACCAATTGGGCGTTGCTCTGTCGACCGACGATTTTGGGACGGGTTACTCCAGCCTCAGCTACCTGCAAAAATTCCCGTTCGAACGGCTCAAGATCGACCGTTCGTTCATCAATATCATGGATGAGGACAAGAAGAGCGGTGCGATCGTCAAGACCATCCTCATGCTCGGCGAAAACCTCGACATCGAGGTCGTCGCCGAAGGCATCGAGACCGCATCTCAGCTCGAAAAACTACGCTCGCTAGGCTGCGTCAAAGGCCAGGGCTATCTCTTCTCCCGCCCGATCGACCGCGAAGCCGCCGAAGCCTTTCTCGAAAGCGGAGCCAACGTATTCGACAATAATCCATCGCTCGAATTCAGAAACCCCGGCCCGGTCATCGAGGTCGCGGACGTACAATAAGCTATCTAAAGATTGCCAAAAGATCACAAAACCGCAACCCCGAAAGCGGCGCTCCCATCGAGGACGGGCTTTATAAACGAAAAGAGGCCGCCCTTTCGGACAGCCTCTTTCTTGTAAATGACCGTCAGCCGCTATTGTCGGCGGGTGATGGTGCGTGATGGTGGTTCGTTGTCGAGACGCGGGCGAAGGATGACGATCGAACGATCCAGCCATTCTTCGATCATCTCCACTCTTGGTGTTGACGGACGCCGGATGCGTTCGACCTTGGTGTCGTCGGCCGGATTCGGACCCGAGACCGAGATCGTGCCCGATGTCGCCTTTGCCGCGAGCGATCTGGCCTCTGAGTCTGAGATGGCCAGTTCGTCTAGCTCGACACTTGTGTCACCGCTTGGTGCCCTGCTTGTCACATCGAATGTGATGTTGACGAGGCTTGATGCATCCTTTGAGTTGCGTCCGATGGCTGAGTTTGAGTCGACCAGTATACGGATCAGTCCCGGTTCCGTTGTGTTG
>CXWL01005679.1_pt1 | contig 21854 bp, 21 predicted proteins | sample 590931 | NCBI WGS metagenome assembly CXWL01 (sample SAMEA3498368, study PRJEB10139) | groundwater metagenome | biome: water well; material: biofilm material | place: Germany | collected 2015-04-27 | reverse complement strand
GTCTGCGATCGCCTGTCGCGCGACCTGCGGCGCTACGACGTCGGGTTTCCCGACCTCTTCGTGGTCGATCCGAGCGGTTCCGGGTTTACGCTGTACGAAGTGAAGGCGCCAGGCGACCAGCTGCGGCCCGAGCAACGGGCGTGGCTCCGCTATTTTGCCGAGGTGGGAATCCCCGCCCGGCTGCTGCGAGTGCGCAACCAGGAGGTGCTGCCATGACCCGGCGAGCCACGCGTTCGAGCGTCCTTTTCGGCCTGCCTCTGCTGATCGCCCTCGCCGCGCTGCCGGCGGCGGGGCAGAGCCTGGGCGGCTGCCCGATCTTTCCGTCCGACAACGTCTGGAACGTGCCCGTCGACGACCTGCCGGTGCACCCCATGTCGGCGATCTGGATCAACAGCATCGGCTTCGCGACCCACCTGCATCCCGACTTCGGGCGCGACATCGACGGCGACGCGGGGAATGGCCTGCAGACCTTCGGTATCCCGTACGACATCGTGCCGCAGGGCCAGGCCAAGATGAACGTCGTTTTCGACTACCCGGACCTGGCGAATTCCGCCTGGGACGAGTCCGACGGTTACGACCAGTGTGGCGGCCCGCCGCCGACGCCGCAGACCGCCTGCTACCCGATCCTGCCGAACGCCACCATCGAGGGTGGGCCGAGTGCCGACCCCGGCAGCGACCGCCACGTGATCATGGTGCAGCAGACCGTCTGCAAGTTGTGGGAGATCTACGCCACGCAGCAGGTCGGGGGCTACCCGGCGACCTCTTGGCGCGGCTACTCGGGCGCCATCTTCGACCTGCGGTCGAACGCTCTGCGACCGGACACCTGGACGTCGGCCGACGCGGCCGGCCTGCCGATCCTGGCCGGTCTCGTGCGGGTGGAGGAGGCAGACCAGGGCTATATCCACCACGCCTTCCGCTTCACCACCCAGCCGTCGCACAACAGCTACCTGTGGCCGGGGCGGCACCGCGCCGGCGGCAGCAACACCGCGTTTCCCCCGATGGGGATTCGCGTTCGCCTGCGTGGCGACTTCCCGATCCAGAGCTACGCGCCGCGGATCCAGGCGATCCTGCGGGCGATGAAGAAGTACGGCATGCTGCTCGGCGACAACGGCGGCGACTGGTACGTCTCCGGGGTGCCCAGCACGTCGTGGGACGATGATCAGCTGATCTCGGCGTTCAACGCCTTGAGTGGGAGCGACTTCGTGGTCGTCGACGAGTCGTCCTTGCAGGTCAGCGCCGACAGCGGCCAGACCCCGCGGATGTTCCGCGACGGCTTCGAATTCGGCAGCGGCGAGGGCTGGGACCTGCGGGTCGGGGGCTTTTGACGGCGGCTGCGCGCTACCTGGTGTCAGGGTCGAGCGGCCGGATGGCCGCGGCCCAGGGCTCGTAGCGCTGCCCGACTCGTACCTCGACGGCATAGCGCGGCGCTCGTGGCTCCTGCGAAAAGCGGGGTCCCGCTGCCGTGCCGCCGGCCTCGTCGGCCGTCCGGGCGGCCATCAGTGTGCCGGCGGCGAGGTCCTTGGGAACCACCAGGCGGGGGGTCAGCAGGCGGTCGACGAAGCCGCGAAGCCTGGCGGGAGCGTCGCCGTTCGCGCTCTCGTGACGGAGGTCGAACAGCGCGGGGAGAATCAACACCGTTGCGGCTTCGGGATGTCGCGCGCGGAGCTTCGTCGGGTCGCGGTCGGCGTCGACGGGCACCAGGCGCGAGGCGCTGAGCTGCGCCCAGGCGAGTCGCTCGGCATCGGTGGCGCAAGGATCCTTGCCGTCATGGGGCGACGCGTCCTCGGCCCGACAGGTGGCGAGCGCGGCCTCCTGCGCCGCCAACCGCGCCTGCCAGGCCGGGCCGTCGAGCTCATAGGCGAGGTAGCCAAAGCGCCCGAGGACGTCGCGGTAGGTCTCGCTCGCCCGCGGGTCGTCGGCCGGCACGCTGAGGTCGAACCCCAGCGCGCGCAGGTGGTCGGCGGTCAGCCATTCCGTCTCGCTGCCGTAGCGGTCGGGCCAGTCGAGGCGCAGGATGACGCCACTGTCTTCCTCGTCGGCGAGCTCGAGCGGCAGCTCGCGCTCGGTCAGCACGACGGTCGACGTCGGCGCGCCGGTGCGGTTGCGCGCCACGGCACCGAGTGCCGCAAGGTTGGCGACGACGACGGTGGCGACGGCCAGAGTCGACAGCGGATGGTCCTTGAGGATGCTCACGGCGTCGGCTCCAGGCGCCGGCGCACGCGCTGCAGGGCGATCAGAGTGGCGACCGCGGCGGCGCCGACCAGCAGGAAGAAGAGGTACCGCGGCAGGAGATCCCAGCACCAGTCATAGAGCTTGGTGAGCAGGAAGACGAGGAAGGTCGTGGTGCCGAGGTTGGCGAGATCGGTGGCCCGGCGACGCACGCCGACCGTGATCAGCGCCGCAGCGAGGACGAAGCCCAGGGCCTCATAGCCGCGCTCGACCGTCTTGGCGGCGAGCGGCAGATCCGAGTGGGCCCCCAGCGCCAGCACGTAGACGGCAACGCAAGCGGTGATCAACAGCCACAGTCGCACGGTCGGCAGCAGAGCGACCGGCGCGGCGTCGGCGAGCGGCGGTCGGGCGGCGAGCCAGCGCGCGACGGCGCCACAGAGGAGGACGGCGAGCAGCCAGCTCTCCGGCCTCTCCAGGCTCGCCAGCCAGTAGCGATGCGCTGCCACTCCGAGGCTCCCGGCGAGAAAGGTGACGACGCCGGCGGTGCCCGCGGCGGCCAGAAGACGGCTGCCGACTTGGGCCGCGAGAGCGAACGCCAGAGCGCCCACGAAAAGGAAGGCCCAGGGCGACGGTTGCATCGCGAAGAGGTTGCCGAGCACCGCGAGGTCGAGGCCAAAGCAGGCGGTGGCCAGGACGCCGGCGAGGGTGGCGAAGGCGCCGCTCGCGTCACGCCGACGCAGCCAGATGGCGAGGCCGATCAGCGGCAACGGGGCGACGACGAGGATCGCCACCTGGGTGACGGTCGACAGCAGGCCCCAGATGCGGAAGAACAACAGCACGAGCGACGCCGCGAGGGCCAGGGCGCCGAGCAGGCCGGCGATGCGGATGCCCCAGGAGACCTGGCGGCCGGCGCCGGTGCGGTCGACGTCGAAGCGGCCGGCGAGATCGGCGAGGAGGTCGTCGTGGTAGCGGGTGACGGTGGCCGCGGTGGGCGTCGGCAGCACCAGGACGCCGGCGGCGTCGAGGGCTGCCAGCTCGTCGCGAAAGGCGAGGACGCGGTCGGCGCGGCGCTGGGCGGACTCGCGGTCGAGGGGCGGGAAGGGTGGCTTGGCGGCGGGGTCGACGGCCTGCCTGCCGACGGGCTCGGCTCCCGGTACGGGCGCAGCGACCGCGTTGCCGAGGCTCACGGTTCGAGCCGCCGCCAGTTGGGGTCGAGGGTGTCGAGCAGGCTGACGGCGACGGGGTCGGGCACGCCTTGCGCGGTCAGCCCGCGCCGCCCGAGCCAGCCGCCACCCTCGGTCACCTTGACCCAGGTCCCGATATCGTCACGCCGCAGCAGCGTCTGGCCGCCCATCTCGCCCTCGGTCCAGCTGGCGACCGCCCAGCCGGCAACGGCGGCGAGCCCGTCCACCTGCCGACCCGCGGCGGGGGCCCGACTCGCGGGTGGGGTGAGGCCGGAGAGGACGGTCGTCAGGATGGCCTTGCGGTCGTCCGCGCTCGGCACCGCGGTCACCCCGGCCGGAGCCGTCGGCGACGCCTGCGGCACTCGGCTGCTGGGCGCCGTCGAGACGTTGTCGATGGCGAAGGTGTTGCGCGAGCCGCCACAGCCGACGGCGGCTGCCGACAGGAAGAGCAAGGCCCAGCAGCGCGCCCGGTGCATGGCCGCGAGTCTACGCGCCGCCGTCGCCAGCATCCGGGCCGACCTCGCGGCAGAAGTGTGGCGATCCGGGCTCGAAGGTCAGCCGCCGACCTCCACGCTCTTGCGATTGTCGTCGCTGTTGCGGTCCACCAGCTTGTTGTACGGGTCGACCCCGGCCTCGGCCGGCTCGCCGTCGACCACCAGCTGGAGCGTCGTTTCACCGCCCTTGAGGTGGTGCTTCTCGAGATAGAGCACCGTCTCGTCGTCCTTGGCGGCCGGCTTGCCGTCGGCCGCCTTGGCCTTCTTGGCGAACACGCCGACGTCGATCCAGTCGTCGATCGGCGTCTCGCTCTCGACGCCTTGGCCGTCGGCGTAGGCTTTCTTGGTGGCCAGCACGAGGTCGACGTCGTACTTGCCGTCGGCCCGCTTGGTCGCCTTGGCGCTCACCACCTTGTTCTCGAACAGGGTGATCTTCTCGAAGATGTCGGTGATCATGGCCTGCTTGTCGGCCGGCGCCGCGGCGCGCAGCAGGGCCATGAAGTCGCGGCTGGTGGTGAACGGCGGCGGCTGGTAGGCGACCTGGGAGACGTACCTGGCGAGCGTCTGGTTGACGACGTCGGCGCCGAGGTAGTCGCGCAGGGCGTAGAGCACGACGCTGCCCTTGCGGTAGTGGATGTACCCCTGGTTCTCGACCAGCATCAGCGGCAGCTCCTCGACCAGCTCGCCGCCGCGACTGCGCAGGTAGTTGTCGAGCTCATACTTCAGGAATCGACGCATCTTCTCGCGCCCGTATTCCTGTTCCATCACCATCAGCGCCGAATACTGGGCGAACGACTCGGACATCATCGTCGAGCCCTGGACGTTGGCGCCGATCACTTGGTGGGCCCACCACTGGTGCGCGACCTCGTGGGCGGTGACATAGAACACGTAGTCGATACTGTCCTCGTCGCGCAGGTCGGCGATGAAACCGATCGCCTCGGAGTAGGGGATGGTGTTGGGGAACGACTGCGCGAAGCTCGCGTAGTTCGGGAACTCGATAATCCGTACCTGGCGATGCTGATAGGGGCTGAAATGAGTAGTGAAGTAGGTGAGCGACTTCTTGACGCTGTCGATCATTCGCGGCACGTTCATCTCGTGCCCTGGCTGATAGTAGACCTCGATCGCCACGTCGGTGGGCATTGCTTCGATGTTCACCGCCAGCTCGTTGCCCATCGCATCACGCGCCGCGCCGGCCGACACCGGGCCACGCCAGGTGTCGCGGGCCACCTCCCAACGCGCCGACAGGAACGAATAGAAGTGGAGAATCGGCGCGTCCATCGTGTAGTGGAAATAGCGTCGGCCACCTTCCTGCCACTCGCGCTCGAGATAGCCGGGAGCGAGGGCGACCTGATCGGCGTCGGTCGACACCGTCGCCTCGTAGCGGATCCAGTCGCTGTCTGCGGCGAGGTAGGTGTTGCGGCGCGCCGCCTCGTCGTCGATCTTCGGCATGCGGATGGCCGGCGGCAGGTCACGCTTGCGGCGTTCGTTGCGATCCTGGAGCTCCCGCCCGGCCTCGTAGCCGAGGTTCGGGAACATCTGCATGTTGTTGAAGAACGTGCCGTTGTAGACGAAGCTGGTGTCGGACCCGTTGTTCTCGAAGCCGGGATTGGTGCGGCGGACGGTGACGCGCAGGTCGAAGCTCGCGCCAGGGGCCATCGGCTCGGCGAGCTCGTAGATGGTGTAGCCCTGCTCGGCGTCGGCACTCTTGATCCGGTGGGGCGGCAGGTCGATGGCGACGATCTCGACGCGGGGGTCGATGCCGACGTGCAAGTCGCGGATCGGCGCGTCGGTCTTGTTGACCAGGGCGTAGGTGGCGCGCCCCTCGACGCGTCGCTCGCGGGGGTAGATGTCGACCTCACTCTTCACCGCGACGATGCGAGGCATGACCAGATTCTGGTACTGGCGGTACTTCTTCTCGTACGCCGCCTGCCGATCTCGAGCCACGTTGCTCGGAACGTATTTGTTGAGGACGTTGGTGTTGTAGTAGATCCAAGTGCCGGTGCCGAGGAAACCGAGCAGGGCGATGGCGGCGATGGCTGGTGCCGGTCGCGCGAAGCGGGCCTTGGCCAGCGCCCCACGGGTGGCCCAGGAGTGTCCGGTGCCGCGGACCCAGAATAGGCTGGCGGCAACGGCCAGGAGCAGGCAGAAGAAGGCCCAATAGAGGTGGAACCAGACGAGCGGCGCGACGAAGTGGCCGTAGCCGTTCATGTCGGAATACGGGGCGGCGGGGTGACCGGCGAACTGGTAGAGGTTGTGCTCGAAGTGCAGGGCGTTGAGGACGGTGGCGCTGATCATGTAGAGGATCATCAGCCCGAAGCCGATGAACTTGCTGTTGGCAAGCACCTGCAGGAACACCGCCAGCACTGCGGTGAGCAGGAAGCCGCCGGTCATCACCAACAGTCCCTTGGCGTAGAGCAGGGGCTCGAAGTGGGTGTAGCCGTGCCAGGCCTGAAATCCCATGGTGGCGAAGGCACCGACGACAGCAAAGCTCGAGATCACCGCCCACAGTGCGATCAACTTGGCGATCAGCGGAACCCAGTTGGGCACCGGCATGGCGTCCTGGACTTCCGCCATCTTGAGCGCACGCTCGCGCCAGACGAGCTCACCCGCGTAGAAGGTGACGATGATCACCAGCAGGAACGCATACGAACCCTCCAGGTGGCTCAACATCTCATGCGTCACCGGATAGAAGGTGGTGCCAAAACGCGTGGTGCTGACGGCGAGGCCGCCCAGGACGTTGAACAGGCCGAACGCGAGCATCACCAGGAAGGGCACGCTGCGCAGCACGCCGAGCACCTCGATCCTGATCTGGTGGGCCAGCTGCCGCCAAGCGGTGCGCGGCGAGAAGTCTTGAGGGCTGCGCGGCCGGGGCGCGACGGAAACGCTGAGGAATGCCGCAGGCGGTTCGGCCGCGGCGGCGGTGGGGCGCCGGCTTCGCCGCCAAGAGAGCGGCTCGCTGGACGGTCGGAACAGGGCGTAGGCGATCGCCAGCACGGCCAGCCCGAGGCCGATCCACAGCAAGCGGTTCCACAACAGCGAGCCGGCGATTTCTGGTAGCTCACTGTTGCGCTCGACCACCGTCCAGTAGCGGGTTGCGAGCTCGAAGGGCGCCATGCCAAACGGATCCGCGAGGCTTGCCACCGCCTGGTTCTCGACATCGCGCAGCATCGCCTGCGAGATGAAGAACAGCGTCATGAAGCCGACGACGCCGAGGTAGGTCGACAGCAGGCTGCGGGTGAGGGCCGCGAGGGTGAAGAACAGGGCGCCGGTGAAGATCAGGTTCGGCAGCACCATCACCAGCATGCTGAAAATGTAGGGTCCGGCGGTGGTGGCACCGAGGCGTTCCGGCTCGATCCAGGGCATCAGGCTGCCGATCAGGATGCCGAGGGCGGGACCGATGAAGACCATGGCGGATACCAGCAGCGAGCCGCTGAAGCGCCCGAAGAGGTAGTGCGCTTTCTTGATCGGCCGCGAGAAGAACAGCTCGCTGGTGCCGTAGTCGACGTCGCGATGAACGGCGCTGGCGACGAAGGCGGTGGTGACGAAAGTACCGATGATGACGCCCACGACCGTCAACAGTTGGATGATGACGAACGGCGCATTGCGATGGACGTTGCCGATCGCTCCGCCGATGGTGACGCTGTCGGAGACCACGGCGCCGAAGGTCATCAAGCCACAGATCGCGGTCACCAGCCAGAACAGGGGCTGGCGCAGGTGGTAGCGCACTTCGAAGCGGAGGATCTCGCCGAACATGGGATCTCCCGACTCAGGCGGCGACCGCGACGGCAGGGCCCTTGCCGTTGCCGCGATGTTTGAGGTGCAGGAAGTAGACGTCCTCGAGGTCGGGGGTGACGGCGGCGAAGCCGTCCTCCGGCGTCGACTCGGCATGGACGTGGATCACCGTTTCACCGGCCACCAGGCGCGTCGACAGCACCTCCATCCGCGCCTCGTAGGCGGCGAGCTCGTGCTTGCCGATGGCGCGCTCGAACACCCGGCCGGCGAGAGCGGCGAGGGCGTCCTTGGGGTTGGCGGTGAGCAGCACTTCGCCCTTGGAGATGATCGCCATCCGCGTGCAAAGGTCGGCCACGTCCTCGACGATGTGGGTCGACAGGATGATCACGACGTTCTCGCCGATCTCGGCCAACAGGTTCAGGAAGCGGTTGCGCTCCTCGGGGTCGAGGCCGGCGGTGGGCTCGTCGACGATGATCAGCCGCGGGTTGCCGAGCAGGGCCTGGGCGATGCCGAAGCGCTGCCGCATGCCGCCGGAGAAGGTGCCGAGCTTCCTGCCGCGGACGTCCCACAGGTTGGTCTGGCGGAGCAGGGCGGCCACCGTCTCGCGCCGGGCGCGGCCGTCCATGATTCCCTTGAGCACCGCGAAGTGGTCGAGCAGGTCTTCGGCCGACACCTTGGGGTAAACGCCAAACTCCTGCGGCAGGTAGCCCAACACCTGGCGGACGCGGTCCTTCTCGCGCAGGACGTCGAGGCCGTCGAGGTCGATGCTGCCGCTGTCCGCCTCCTGCAGCGTCGCGATGGTGCGCATCAGGGTCGACTTGCCAGCGCCGTTCGGGCCGAGCAGGCCGAACATGCCGCGCGGGATGTCGAGGCTGACCCGGCGCAGGGCCTGGACGCCGTTCGGGTAGGTCTTCGTCAGGTCGCGGATGGTCAACATGGGCGGAAGGGCTCCTCGGGAAAGGCGGACAGGGCGAGCAGACGGGATCGTAGTTCGGGCGGTGCGGGCGCGGTGTGGGCGCGTTGCGGACACTCGGTGGCCGTCGATGGGCTCTACGCGCCGAGGGGGGGTGGGGTTTCGTTCGGGCGTCGAACCGGGTTGCGTGAAACATCCCGCCGGCTGGCGCGTTGAGCCTGTGGCATGACATCTCGATCCCAGACCGTGCACCCGTCCCGGGCCCTGCGTTGCCTGCTGCAGTTACTCGCGGTCGCCGGCGGCATCGGTGACGCTGGCGCCGCCCGCGCCGCCCGCGAGCTCGCGCTCGCCCACTTCGCCCTCGACCTCCCTGGTGCTCCAGCGAGCATCATCACCGCCGACCTCGACGGCGACGGCCGCCGTGACCTGGCGGTGGTCCTCGTCTACAGCGGATGGAACGAAATCGCCACCTCGGAACAGGCCAAGATGGACGGCGTCGACGGCCTGGTCGAGGTGATGACCGTGATCCCCGAGCTCGCCGACCACCGCGAGCTGCGGCTCTACCGGGGGCTGGCCAGCGGCGGCTTCGAGCCGTGGGGCGAACCGCTGCCGCTCGCCGTCGACGTGCTCTCGCTGGCCACGCTGAGCGACAGCGGGCCACTCGTGGCCCTCACCGATGCAGGGATTTCTCTCCTCGCCGTGGGGCCGACGGCGGCCGTCCTCGCGCCGGTGCTCGCCGACCCGCCGCTCCTCGCCGGCACCGAGACCTTCCTCCCCGACCTGCCCTTCGTGCGGGATCTCGACGGCGACGGCCGGGGCGACGTCCTGGTCCCGGCGGCGGAAGGCGTTCACGTCCACCGGGCGCTCTCGGTAGCGGACGCGGTGGCCTTCGACGGCGCGCCGACCGCGACCCTCGCCTACCCGCCGGCGCCGCCGAAGGGGCCACGCGCCGCCACCGTGCCGCTCGCCGAAGTGCGCGATCTCGACGGCGACGGCCGCCCGGAGGTCGTCCTGGGCGCGGCCGATGCCGACGGCGCCTTCGCCCTCCACCGCAACCTGGGTGACGGCCATTTCGCCGGGCCGCTCGCTCCCGATCTCACTCCCCACGTCGCGACGGCGAAGACCGCGGCGGTCGGCGAGGTCGTCTGGGTGGGCGATCTCGACGGCGACGGTCGGGCCGAGGTGGCCCGCCAGCAGGAGCACGAGCTACCCGACGACTCGGGCATGCGCGCCGAGCTGGCGGCGGCGAAGAGCCCCGACTTCACCTACCGTCTGTACCGCGGCGTCGACGCGGCGTCCGGCGCGCTCGAGGTGGCGACGGCGCCCTACGCCACCTTCGACGCCAAGGGCTACTCCTTTGCCGGTGACACCTCGATTCCGGTGTCCTCGGGCTTCCAGGATCTCGACGGCGATGGGCGCCAGGACCTGGTCGCCCTCACTCTCGATTTCTCGCTGTTTCAGGCGATGAAGATGCTGACCGTCCAACGGATCACCTTGGGCATCGATTTCCACGTCTATTGCCAGCAACCGGATGGCCGCTTCCGCGCGGTCTCTGGCCTCGACTTGTCGGGGAAGTTCAAGCTCGCCCTGCGCAACCTCGAGCTCGGGGCGCTCGCCCAGTTCGCCGGCGACTTCGACGGCGACGGTCGGGCCGACTACGTGCAGATGGGGCGCGGCAAGAAGGTCGGCATCCACCGCGGGGGCGCCGGCTGCACCTATCCGTCGAAGCCCGACCTGGTGGTCGAGCTGGACGAAGAGCCGGCCGATCTCTCCCTGGTCCAGGTGCGCGACCTCGACGGCGACCGTCGTGCCGACCTCGCGATCACCCAGACCCGCAAGCTGGCGCCGGCGGAGACCGGCGAGGGCGCGAGCCTGCCGGTGCGCCTCGATCTCTACCTGTCGGGAGGTGCACGATGAGCCGTCTGGGATCTCTCGCTCTGGCCGCCGTGGTGCTCGGGGCTCCCGTGCAGGCGGCAACGTCCGCTTCGACCGCGGCCCGCCAGACCGCCCTGTCGGTGCCCGGCACTGCCGTGACCTGGACGGGGTTGCGGCTCGGCGGCGGGCGGCAGGCCCTGGTCGCCCTGGTGCGACCGCTGCCGCCGCCGACCCCGTCCGGTGGCAAGCACCCGCCGGCCAAGGGCCCGGCCAGCCCACCCTGGCGGCAGGTGCGCGTCGACGCCGACAGCGACGGCAAGCCGCAGACGAGTGAGCTTGCGGTCGGCGTTCCGGAGGGCACGGCGGACCTTGCCGCCCTCGACCTCGACGGCGATGGTCGCGACGAGCTCGTGCTCGGCGGTGGCGCGGCCGGCGAGGCGGCGGATGCCGCGACGTTGCCGGTGCTCGACCAGGTGGTCGACTGGGCGGGGCCGACGCCGCGCGTCGTGCGCCTGCGGTCGGGGGCGGATGCCCGCCTCGACGCCCGCGTGACCGGGCAGGTCACGGACGGCGCCGGCCGCGAGCTGCTGTGCCTCGCCGCAGTCGGCAAGGCGACCTGTCTCGCGCTTGTCGACGGCGCGCTGCAGCCGGTTGGCGTGCCGCTGGCGCTGCCGGTGAGGCCGACCCGCGACCGCTTCGCCCTGGAGCTGGTGTCGCCGGCCGTGGCGGCGCTGCCGCGCTCGGCAACGGATGCCCTGGCCCTCGCCGTCGGCCCGGAGGCGGTGGGCGGGCGGCGGCTGCGTAGTCGTCTGCTGGGCCTCGACGGCAGTGCGAGCGAGGTGTGGTCGCTGTTGCCCGGGCCCGAAGAGGTGGTGGCGAGTCGCTATCTCCGCCTCGACGGCCGGCCAGCGCTGGCGGTGGCCACCCTCGACCGCGCCAAGATGAACGTCTTCGGCGAGCAGCGGCTGCGCGTGTTCCTGCTCGCCGCCGACCGCACGCGGGCCGGCAGCCCGCCGGTGCTCGCCGTCGAGACCGACAGCCACGCCTGGTTTCCGCTCGACCTGGCCGCCGCCGACCAGGACGGCGATGGCCAGACCGACCTGGTGGTGTTGTCGCAGGAGGGCTTGGGCGGCGGCGACCTCGCGGTCCTCGTGTTCAGGGGGCTGGGCGAGGGGCGACTCGAGAAGAAGCCAATGCGGCTCTCGGTCGACAACGCCCGCGAGGCGGCGTTCAGCGATGACGTCGACGGCGATGGTCGCCACGACCTGGTGGTGCAGGACAAAACGTCGCTGACGGTGCGCCTGGCTGCCGACGCCGCCGACCGGCGTCCGGTGGGCAAGAGCCCGCGCGTCACCTTCGCCGCGGCTGACGACGGCAAGCGTCAGGTGACCGTGTCGGTAGGCGGTGAAGGGGCGCGCGTCGACCAGGCACCGGCGCCCGCTGTCGAGGAGGACGCGGGGCCGCAGGTGGGTGTCAGCGAGGACGGCGCCGACGACGAAACGGCCGACGAAGATCTGACCGCGGTCGGCGAATGGGTGCCGCCAGTCACCGGCAGCCACCCCCTCGTCGTCCTCGACCTCGACGGTGACGGCCGGGGTGAGGTGTTGCGGCTGGTCAGCGACGACGAGGCGGCGACCCGCGTGCTGGTCTACCGCCTGCCGCGTTGAGGGCCAGGAGGCCGCGCGCCAGGAAATTGCGCTGTCGTATCGACGGCCGAAGGCCAGTGCGCGGAGCGCACGATCAAGTAAGACCTACGCTGGTGGCAGGATGCCGCTGACCCACCACAGCGCGCGCTTGACGGCGTCGAGCGTGCCGGGGTGCTCGCTGCTGCCGGCGAACTGCGGCGAATGGGCGCCGTCGGCGCTCGCCGCCTGGCGCCAGTGGGTGTCGACGGCGCCGTCGTGCTCCTCGGTCAGACCCTCCTCGAGGAGGGTCTGCACCTCGATCGGGAAGTGCTCCCAGAGCAGGCGCGAGGCGCGATTCTCGAACAGCGTGCGGCTGCCGAGGGTCCAGTCGCCGCCGAGGGGCAGGGTCAGCACCATGCCGTCGGCCGAGATCTCGGTAGGGAAGAACACGTAGCCCGGCGCCGCGTAGCCATGCCCGAGCTCCGGCCAAAGGGCGAGCGTGGCCTCGACGTGACGCTCGAAGAGCGACGCCTGGGTGCGGAACATCTCCTGCTCGGCGGGGCTCCAGGGGCGGGGCAGGCGCAGGTGCAGCCAGCGGTTGGGGCTCGTAGGTTGGCTCATGGCGCCAGTGTACGTCGAGCCGGCCGCCTCGGGACGGCCCGCGCGGGTGGGCCGGCCGCATCTACAAACTGCCGTCCTCTGCAGGTGACGTCGATGGCAGGCTCGGGTCCTCCCCAAGGTGCCAGGCGATTTGTCAATTGTCTGAAGGTAAATATACTTACCCGACGGTGACGCGCCCCGCCCGGACGCCTGGCACGATCCTCGCGACAAGAGTCCGCCGGAGACCCAGGAGGTTCCCACCATGAACGCTCATACTGACCGCCTTGCCCTTGCAGCCATTCTGACCGCCACCGGCCTGTTCGCCGTCGCCCCGCGCCTCGCGGCGCAGAACGACGACTGGCGCGACCGTCGTAACCAGCCGCCGACCGCCGTCGAGCAGCAGCCGCCGGCCGACGACGAGTCCAACGGTAAGCGGGTTGGCCCGGTGCCCGAGCGCGTCGGCCCGGTCTATCCCGACCGCCCGGGCCCCCTCGGCGGCCGCGTCGACGTCCGTGTCTGGACGGACCGCGGTGAGCGCGCCAGCTACTGCGCCGGCGAGGGCATCGAGATCTACTTCACCACCAACGTCGACGCCTACGTCACCATCTACGACATCGACACCCGCGGTGAGGTCTCGGTGCTGTTCCCCGGCCCGTACGGGCGGCGCGACAATCTGGTCGAAGGTGGCCGCACCTACCGCGTCTCGCCGGGCTGGGGTACGCGCCTGGCGGTGACTGGACCGCAGGGCTGGGAGGAGATTCGGGCGGTGGCCGTGGCGGCGGACTGGGGACGCGACTCCCGCGACCGCGACGGCCGCTACCGTGACGACTACGACGGCCGCTATCGCGACGACGACAGCTGGAACGATGGCTGGAAGAGCCGCCGCGGCGTCGACCCCGGCGACTTCGACCGCGAGCTCGGCAAGCGCGTGGTGCCGGTGCCGGTGGACGACCGCGACATCGACCAGACCGCCTTCTACGTCGAGTCGGGCCGCGAGTGCGGCTACGGCGGCCGCAGCCGCTGGCACTTCAGCTGGAGCAACTAGCGGTCGTATTTGATCGTGCGCTCCGCGCACTGGCCGCTTGCGGGACCCCGAACCGAGGCGCGATAGACTCGCGCCTCGGTTTTTTCTTGTCCACGTTCGCTCCGGAGGCTGCATGAGTCAGCGCACCGTCAACATCGTCGGGATTCCGATGGACCTCGGCCAGTCGCGCCGCGGCGTCGACATGGGGCCGAGCGCGCTCCGCTACGCCGGCCTCACCGAGCGTCTGCGTCGGCTGGGCTACCCGACGGAGGACATGGGCAACCTCGAGATTCCCGAGCGGGCGACTCTGCCGCCAGAGGGCGGGATGATGTTCCTGCCCGCCGTCGTCGCCGCCTGCGAGTCGATCTACGAGACGGCGCGGCGGGCCAAGGCGGAGGGCCGATTGCCGATCTTCCTCGGCGGCGACCACTCGATCAGCATCGGCACCATCGGCGGCGCCACCCATGACGAGCCGGTCGGCGTGCTGTGGATCGACGCCCACGGCGACTTCAACACCCCGGAGACCTCACCGTCCGGCAACATCCACGGCATGCCGCTGGCGGCGTTGCGCGGCCACGGCGCGCCCGAGCTGGTGAACATCGGGCGGCCGGGCGCCAAGGTGTCGGCGACTGACGTCATGCTGTTCGGCATCCGCGACCTCGACGAACACGAGAAGGTGATGCTGCGCGAGTCGGGCATGGGCATCTACACCATGCGCGAGATCGACGACCGCGGCCTCGCCACCTGTGCCCGTGAGGCGCTCACGCGGCTCTCGCATTGCAGCCGCGTGCACGTCTCCCTCGACCTCGACTGCATGGACCCGCGCGAGGCCCCCGGCGTCGGCACGCCGGTGACCGGCGGCCTGACCTACCGCGAGGCCCACCTGTTGATGGAGCTCATCGCCGAGGGCACCGAGATCAGCTCGATCGACGTCGTCGAGGTCAACCCCATCCTCGACATCAAGAACCGCACCGCCGAGATCGCCCTCGAGCTGATCGCCTCGCTGCTCGGCAAGTCGATTCTGTAGGAGCCGGCGAGCTCAGGGGCCCGGGGCCCGCGTCCAGACCCATTCCATGGCTTGCTCCGCCTCGTCCGGCGGGCCTTCGATGCGGGCGTGGAGCCGGCCCTGCTCGTCCAGCCAGTAGAGGATGCGCTGCGGGAAGTCGTGCTCGGGGTTGGCGAACACCACCCGCCGGTCTCCCGACTCGCTGCGCGTGAAGGGCACCGGCGGTCGCCCGCCCGGGCTGGCGTAGTAGACGACCCGATCGCCCTCGGCGGCGATGCGCAGGAACTCGAAGCCCACCGCCTTGCCGCCGCGCACGTCGCGGTGGGTGCCGAGCATCAGACCGCCGCGCGGCGCCATCCAGGCTTCCTCGGCAAGCTCGCCGTCGACCTCGCCGGTCCAGGTGCCGGCGAGCCAGGAGAGGGTGGCAAGGGGGTCCATCGGAGCCGCCGGCGCTTCGGCGGCGCGCGCGGGGCCGGCGAGGGCGAGGGCAAGGAGCAGCAGGATGGGCGTCGTGGTGCGTACCGTGGACATCGGCGAACCTCCAGAGCGGGGACGTTGGGCGCTCGTGGAGACAGAGGCTAGCGGTTGTCGGCGTCGATGTCTTGAACGAATGCGACGCCGCGCCCGGCGGCCAGCGGCCGACGAGCTGCCGCGGCGGTCGCCAAGGCCCGGGCGTCGCGTCGGGCTGGTGTGCCTTGACCCCCGCGGGGACCGTGACGCAGAGTGCTCGTCCATGTCAGCCCACCCGCCGCGCGCGGTCGAGCAAGAGGCGTCCAAACTGACGCGCCCCCGCACCTGGCGCTACGAGCATCGGAGCGAGCGGCTGCTGCCGCGGCGGGCGTTTATCCGACGCTTGCTCGCCACGGTCGGCTGGGCACTGCTGGTCATCGTGCCGGCCCTCGGCCTCGGCGTCGTCGGCTACCACCTGACCGAAGACCTGCCATGGCTGGATTCCCTGCTTAACGCTTCGATGATCCTTGGCGGCATGGGCCCGGTCGACGCCCTGCATACGCCGGCGGGGAAGTTCTTTGCGAGCTTCTACGCGCTGTTCTCTGGCATCGTCTTCATCGCCGTCGCCGGCCTCCTGCTGGCGCCGATGGTGCATCGCGTGATGCACCGCCTGCACGTTGGCGGCGGCCGGCCGACCGCGGACGACGTGGCTGGTAGGATCGAGCTATGAGCAGCCCGAATCCTCCCGCCGGGACCGTGTCCGGCGCTACGCCCGCCTCGCCGGCTTCCTCTCTGCGCGGCGCCCAGCGCCGCTATCTGCGCGGCCTCGCCCACGACCTCGACCCGGTGGTGCACGTCGGCCAGAAGGGCCTCACCCCACAGGTGGCGGCCGAGGTCGACCGCGCCCTCGAGATCCACGAGCTGATCAAGGTGCGGCTTCCCGGCGACCGCGACGAGCGCGCCGCTCTCGCCGATGCCTTGGCGGCGGCCACCGCGGCCGAGCGGGTAGGTCTGGTCGGAGGTGTGCTGATCCTCTACCGTCGCCAGCCCGACCCCGAGAAGCGACAGATCGAGCTGCGGTAGCGACCTGCGCCAGAGCAAGGTCGGCGGGTCTTGAACGCGCCTCTAGGGCGACGTTTGACCTACCGCGAACCGTAGGGGCGCGTCTCAGACCCGCCCTCGGCGCGAAGACTGATCACAGCTCGAAGAATCGCGGCCCCGGCCCGGCCAGCTGCGCGCCGACGGGGACCTCGGTGTCGAGGTCGACCCAGGTGCGGCAGAGGGCCCACAGCTCTTCGCCGCCAGCGGCGGCGAAGGCGTCGCGGGTGAAGCGGCGGATCTCGTCGCGGCACACACCGGCTTGGCGCAGCGCAGTGCGCACCGCGCTGATCACCACCATCGGGTTCTGGGTGTGCACCCGGGTGTGGGCGTGGGGGTAGAGCGGAGGCATCGTTCCGGAGACTCGCGGCAGCATCGTCGCTTCCATGGAGCTCAGTCGATTTGGACGTCGCCCAGTGCCGGTCGGTTTACTGTCGACCACGAGATCCCGCATGACCAGTATACGGCCGGACCCGGGTGACTCTTAACACCCACTGGCCGCGCAGACGATTCCGACCCACGAAAGTCGGATGAGCCCGCTAAAGGCGTCCATTGGATCACCCCCCTCACCCCCCGACCCCCTCTCCCACCCTCCAGGTGGGCGAGGGGGAGCCGGAAGGGCGTCCGCAGTCGCGCTTTCCTCTTAACCACGCCCACGAGAATCATTACGAGGTCGACCCCGGCCCGGGTTTCAACCGGCCTTGCGTAGGTAGATGCTGCCGTTGAAGGTCTCGAGCCGGAGCTCCGGCCCGCCGCCGTTGATGGTGCCGCGGACCGCCTTCTCGATCGTCACCCGGTAGCGCCCGCCGCTGCGCTCTTCCTGGCGCTTGGCCGCACTCGGCGACAGGGCGACGTCGAAGTCGGACAAGAGGTCGCCGTTTTGGGTCTTGAAGGCGACCTCGGCCTTGAAGCTCGCCGGCAGAGTGAGGTCGATGTCGCCGTTCAAGGTCGAGAAGGCCAGCGGCTCGCTGGTCTCGAGGCGCTTCCAGGTGATGACGACGTCGCCATTGACGGTCTCGGCGACCACCGGGGCGGCGGCGCCGTCGACGGTGATGGCACCGTTGACGTTGGCGAGCTCCATCTCGCCCGTCACGCCGTGGACCACGATGTCGCCGTCGTTGACACAGGAGAGATGCAGTGTGGTGCCCGCCGGCACCTGGATGACGAGGTCGATCGCGCGCTGCCAGGAGTCGTTCTCGACCGTCACCACGTTCCTCTCCTCTTCGATGGCCAAGCCGAGGCCGCCGCCGGCGATGCGCTTCATGCCGGCACTCGGCCGGGCCGCGCGGTCGTCGCGACCGTGGTTCCAGTCGCCGGGACGGTCATCGTCGCGATCTTCGTCGTCGTTGTCGTCGTCGGCTGGGCGGCTGGTGGCCCGGACGACGACCTCCTTGCCCTCCCAAGCCTCGACGGTCACCCCGCCGTTGACCAGCTCGAGCTCGAGCCGGGCCGGCTTGCCCGGATCGGAGAGGGGCACGACCACGCGCTCGGCGAGGTCGTCGCCGGCAACGGTGGGGTTGGCAGGGTTGGTGGCGGCGGGCAGCGCTGGGACGATGGTGGCCGACAGCAGCAGAACGAGGGCGTAAGGGCGCATGGGAAATCTCCGCAAGGCTGCGAGTGAGGGTGGAGGTCGGTTGCGAGCCAGCTCAGGTGCTGGTGGACAGCCGCTGACGGAGGTAGTCGCGCACCGTCGGCGGGAGGGGGTCGGAAGCGGAGCTGCGGATACCGTTGGGGTCGGTGGCCGGGCCGCGGGCGAGGGCCAGAAGACGGTCGATCTCGTGGCGAGCCGCCGGCCCGGATGACGCGCGGGGAGCGTGGTCGAGCAGCAGGTCGACGATGCCGATCTGCACCAAGGGCGAAGGATCGGCGGCGAGATGGTCGAGCAGCGCGGCGCGGACGGTGGGTTCGCCGGCCGCGGCGGCGAGCGCGTCGACCGCTGCCAACCGGACGTTGGCGCTGGAGTCGGCGGTGACGGTGACGAGCAGTGCGCGCAAGACCTCGGGGTCGACGTCACCGGCGTTGCCGCGGCCGCTCAGGCTGCGGCCAAACGAGACGCCCTGCAGGCGCGCGCTGGCCGACTCCTGGTGCAGCAAGGTGAGGCTCACCAGGCCGCGCAGCGAGCGGATCTCCCCTTCGAGCGACGCCAGCTCCGGGGTGGAACGGCGGTGACTGGCGAGCGCGCCGCCGGTGAAGCCGACCGCCAGCAGCGCGAGGCCGGCCGCCAGCTGCCAGGCCGGCTGCCGCGGCACCATGGTGGCGGCGAGCGACATCCACCACGGCCCGCCGACAGCCGTCGGCGTGGCACGCGCGCTGGCCTCGATGGCGGCGCGCTCGGCGCAGATGAGTTGGTCGACGCTCTGCCGCAGCGCCGGGCTGGGCTCGCCCGCCGGCAGGCTGCCCAGCGCTTCCCAGGTCACCGCCAGGCCAGCGTGCTCGGCGCGGCACCGCGGGCAGCTCGCGAGGTGGGCGTCGAGGGCGGCGCGGTCGGCGGGCGCGAGCTCGGCGCTCAGCAGGTCGAGGGCCAAGCGGTCGAGGTCGTCGCAGTGGACGGGATCCGAGGGAGCGTGGTTCATGGCGGCGTCTCTAGTTGGGACAGGCGTCGACGGGCAGCGGGCGAGCGTCGGTGCCCAGGTACAGGGCGCGGAGCGCCTTGACGGCGCGGTGGACGCGGACCTTGACGGTGCCGACGGTGCAGCCGAGGAGGTCGGCGATCTCGTCGTAGGGCAGGGTGGAGAAGCGGGCCAGCAGGAGCAGCTCGCGCTGCGCCTCGGGCAGGGCGTCGAGGGCGCTGCGCAGCTGGCGCAGCGACTCGTTGCGTTCGAGGGTGGCGTGGGGATCGACGGGCCGCGGCCCCCGCCAGTGTGGGTGCAGCGTCGCCCGCTCGGCGACCTCGGCGCCGACCTCGCGGGCCTGGCGCTGCGCCGGGCCACGGAAGTGGTCGGCCACGACGTGGCGGGCGAGCTGGTAGAGCCAGGCGCCGAACGGCGCGTCGCCGCGGTAGGTGGTGCGGTAGCGCAGCACCCGGGCGAAGACCTCCTGGGCGAGATCCTCGGCCGTCGCCTGGTTGCCGACCTGGCGGCACAGGAAGCCGCAGAGTCGGCTGGCGTGGCGGTCGAAGAGGTCGGCCAGCCGCTCGACCTCGCCCCCGGCGACCGCCAGCATCAGGCGGGTGTCGTCGCCGGCGTCGTCGGGTTGGAGGGCGGCCATGGAGCGCATCTCGGCCCCTAAGACCGAGGCTCGCCTGGAAGGTTACGCCGGCGTCGTCAGGTGCGGGCGTGGTCTTCCGAACGCAGCGTCAGGTAGGTCCAGACGCCGCCGAGGAAGTCGACCACGCCGAAGGGGATGATCAACGGGCTCACCCATCCCAGGGCGGCGAAGACGACGAAGGCGACGAGAACGACGACGCGGGTGTAGATCGAGATCTGAAAGAGCGCCCGCGCCTCGGACCTGGCGCCCGCCATGTAGTAGAGGCCGATGTTGAACACCAGGACACCGACCACCCGGATCCAGATCTCGGTCGTTGTGGGCAGGCCGAACAGCGACAGCAGGGCGTTGGGGGCGGCGACCAGGACGACGCTGAGGAACAGCAGGTAGATGCCGAAGGCTTTGAGCGTGAAGGCGGTCTTGGACACGGTCGTCTCCTGGTCTTGCCGTGGGGTGGCTGGGGTGCTCGTTCGCGCGGAAAGCTCAGCCGATCAGCTGCTCGGGATTGAGGCCCGCGAGCTCGGGGACGACGAAGCGACCGTCTTTCCGGATCAACCGGTCGTCGAACCAGATCTCGCCGCCGCCAGCCGCGGTGTCCTGCATCAGCACGAGATCCCAGTGGATCTGGCTGGTGTTGCCGTTCCACGCCTCCTGGTAGGCGTTGCCGGGCGTGAAGTGGAGGCTGCCGGCGATCTTCTCGTCGAACAAGATGTCCTTCATCGGCTTGGTGATGTAGGGATTGAAGCCGATCGCGAACTCGCCGACGTAGCGCGCGCCCTCGTCGGCGTCGAGCACCTTGTTGAGGTGGTCGGTGTCGTTCGAGGTGGCGTCGACGATCTTGCCGTCGCGGAAGGCGAGGCGCACCCGGTCATGGGTGACGCCGCGGTAGATGGTGGTGGCGTTGAACTGGATGGTGCCGTTGACGCTGTCGCGCACCGGCGCGGTGAAGACCTCGCCGTCGGGGATGTTGAAGCGGCCGTCGCACGGGACGGCGGGGATGCCCTTGATCGAGAAGGTGAGGTCGGTGCCGGGGCTCACCAGGCGCACGCGATCGGTGGCCATCATCAGATCCTGGAGCGGCTTCATGGCGCGCGACATGCGGGCGTAGTCGAGGGTGCAGACGTCGAAGTAGAAACGCTCGAAGTCCTCGGTCGCCACCTGCGCGAGCTGCGCCATCGCCGCGTTCGGCCAGCGCAGGACGCACCAGCGCGTCTTCGGCACGCGGATCTCCATGTGCACCGGCTTCAGAACATGGGCCTCGTAGAGCGCCATCTTTTCGCGCGGCACGCCGGCCATCTCCGACACGTTGGCGCTGCCGCGCACCCCCAGGTAGGCGTTCATCTGCCGCATCCGCTCGGCCTCGACGGCGCCGATGATGCGCATCTGCTCCTCGCTCGCCTGCAGGATCAGCTCGCGCGTGAGCACCTGACTCTTGACCGTGACGAACGGCAGCGCACCGACGGCGGCCGCCGCCCGCACCAGCTCGCGGACGAAGGCGTCCGGGATCTCGATCGCTTCGATCAGCACCTTGTCGCCGGGTTGGAGCGCGCAGGAATAGCTGACGAGGAGGTCGGCGAGACGGCGGAAGCGGGGGTCGGACATGCGATGGAACCTCTGGGGATGACCTCGGGGGATAGCCTCGGGAGGTGACCTCGGGAACGTGCGGCGCGCGCCGCGTGTTCTCAGGGATATCGTCGGACGTGGCGAGCGTCTGCCAAGCGATGTGCCAGGCGGCGATTCTACCCGTCTGGCCTACAATCCCCGCGGAGAGCTCAGCATGTATCAGCGCGAAGAGACCATCGTCGCCCGCGAAGTGGCGGCGATCCAGATCCCGGACGGCACGCGCACCGTGCTCGCCGCCGGCACGCGGGTGTGGATCACCCAGTCGCTGGGCGGCAGCTACACCGTGATCGCCGACCGCGGCGCCATGTACCGCATCGACGAGCGCGACGCCGACGCGCTCGGCAAGGAGCCGCCCAAGGTGGTCGAGGAGGCCGTGGTCGGCAACCTCGAGGAGCGGGTCTGGGGCGAGCTCAAGAAGTGCTACGACCCCGAGATCCCAGTCAACATCGTCGACCTCGGTCTGGTCTACGACTGCCGCGTCGAGCCCTTCGGTGAGGCGAGTCCCGGCCAGCAAAAGGTGACGGTGCGGATGACCCTGACGGCACCCGGCTGCGGCATGGGCGACGTCCTCGCCGCCGACGTGCGGCGGCGCGTCGAGAACCTGCCGACCGTCAAGGAGGCCGACGTCGACGTCGTTTTCGATCCGCCCTGGAACCAGAACATGATGTCCGACGCCGCGAAGCTGCAGCTGGGACTCTTCTAAAGGAGGGTCCGAGGGCCCTTCTGGGGCTACTCATGTTTGATGGAGACGCGAGCGGCCGGGGGTGCCGTCGCGCGACGGGTCCCTCGCTTATCGCGCCGGTTTCTTGCGAGCTCTCGCTCGCTCGAGCTCGCGACGGTCACTCGAGCGGCGTAAA
>CXWL01089954.1_pt1 | contig 21872 bp, 20 predicted proteins | sample 590931 | NCBI WGS metagenome assembly CXWL01 (sample SAMEA3498368, study PRJEB10139) | groundwater metagenome | biome: water well; material: biofilm material | place: Germany | collected 2015-04-27 | reverse complement strand
CAGCGCACCGTGTCGTAATACTGCGAGAAGAGAATGCAACCCAAATCGAGCCAACGCTTTTCTACACCTGACCGTGTGCCCATCAGATAACCCACCAGCGCTTCCAGCTTGGGGTCGTTGTTGCCCCCCTGGCGAAGCAGCGCCAGGCAACGGTTCAGCGAGGCAATCTCCGCCACGGTAAAGTTTTTGAACTCAGAATCAGCTTGTGCCGGGCGTCCTGCCTGATTGCCATACTCGTCATCCGCGTCGTCATCATCTTCATCGCTCAACTCATCGGCATGGTGTCCCAGCAACTTGATAACGGTATTCCGCCCTGCCTCCATCGAACTTCCCAAGCGGCGCAGCAGCAGCGTCTTGAAAAATCCGGCGCCCCTGATCCGCTGTTGCAGCAAGCGACAAAACTCTTCGGCTTCCCGGTAGGCGTCACCGAGATAGCTGCCCAGCCCCAGCGAGCTATTCGCATCTTCTCCGAACAGGCGAACAGCCACTCGCGGCAAGTAATATCCGCCGGTTGCCGGGTTAATCATTTCTTCGAGGTAGCCGCGCGTGCGGCGCACGATGCAGCGCANNAGCTGGTTCAGTACCTCGGGTTTGAATTGCCATGCCTTATCATCCGCGTCCAGATTGCGCCGGATGCTGTCGAAGGCAGGGTCTTCTGCGCGCGATGGCAGCGGGTCGCGCACGTATTGCCAACCCGCCACGGGTTCGGTCGGCACGGACGTTTCACCATTGGCAATCGCCAGGCAATGGCTGGCCAGAAACCACGGGCTGCTGCGTGTCCACCCACCCAACACACCGTCATTGCCTTGCGAGAGAATATCCAGCAAATCCCATGCTTCCACCGGATGCAGTTGCACCGGGGTCGCGGTGGCCAGCAACAGGCTCTTGGTGCGCGGCCCGATGTCTTTCAAAAAAGCCATCAGCTTGTTCGGCTCAGCCCGCTCGTCCACTTCGTCTGGTGTTGCATCCACCTTGGGCACTTTGCGGCGACGCGCGCGATGCGATTCATCCACGATCACGCAGGTGTAATTGCGGCTCAATAATTGTTGCAACGCCTCCGGCAAGCCGCGCACCACCAGCCCTTGCGAGACCAAGCCAATCCGGCGCGGGCATTTGCCCAATGACTTGATGCCGTCCCCCGGATATTCCAGGTCGTTTTCATCCATCCAGGCGCGCCCGTTCCAACGTGCCGACGGAAGCTGCAACAGCTCCATCATCTCGTCCTGCCATTGCTGCAACAACGGCTTGGGCGCGAGCACGAGGATAGGTAATCCATCCGCGTCATCCAGCGCCATCAGCAATGCCGCCATCGCGAGTTGAATGGTTTTCCCCAAGCCCACTTGATCGGCCAAGACAAGGCGTGCGCCGCCGAGCCGATGACGCTCCAGCGCGAGGCGGGCAAAGTATTTTTGGTGCGGCCACAAGCCCTGTTCCCGGCGATAGACCGGTGTCTCGATGGCAGCGGCGGCAGCGGCAGTGGTGGGGTCAACCGTCTCTTTCCATTCCGGCGGCTCAATCACCTTGCGGGCGAGAATGCGCTGCACGTCCTGCACGATGAACGGGCAGCAGGCCAAATCCATCGCACGCGGGTCGTTCCACAATGCGTCAAATTCCTCCTGCACCCAGGCTACCGTTTCCGGGGAATCATCTTCCCACAGCAATTCGTAGTTCACCTTCCACGCGGAAGCGCTCTCGTTGACGCTGCCCAGAAATGAAATGGCCGTACCATCGGCACGGCGAATCACCCCCGCTTTGCCGTGAATCAGGCCGAAGGCCGAATCCGGCAACACGCGCACTTCCATCTTGCCGGAGGTCAACGCCTCGAAAAGCGCCCGATAGCGCGGCAATGCAGCGGGCGGCGCAGCTTCGGGATGGCCGGCGCACCAGCTTAGTCTTAACGCGGCTTGGGCGGCAGCGGCGGTGACAAGGTCTTGAGGATCGAGATCGGAATTGCAAATAATCCGCACCGGGCCTTGCACCTGGCTGATGGCTTCACCCGCCACCTCAAACAGGCTGGAGCGAAAATACCCCGCGATACGGTCATACGAAACCGCGCCTTCCAAGCGCTGATTGAGCACCGTGCGGTCGAGCCGATTGCGGCGGCTGGAATGGCGTTGGATCATCCTGAAACCTCTGTTTGCAGCAGCGTGGGTGCGAATTCATTCGCACGCTTTTCATAAGGCCAATACGTCCGGCCCAATTTGAGACGCACTGCGTCTCAAAACCTGTTTGCAGGCCGGGTTAGCTTTTTGCGTAACCAGACGCTTGCATACAGCCACAAATGGCAGCTATTCCAGCCCAACCGGTCATTCGTCACCGGCAACGGGTGCGCGATGGGGCACCTTATCCAGTATCGCCAAAATCGCTTGGGGGTCGGCGCGATCAGCGCGCGCGCGCAGATAAGTCTCGGCGGTCAGCGCGGAAATTTTTTCTGCCACAGCGCTTGTGACGAACTGATCAATGGGCACGCCGTCCATGTCGGCCATCTCCTGGAGGTGGCGTTGAATGGAATTGGGCAAGTTCAGGTTCAAGGTAGTCATTGCAGCTCCTCCAGCATGATTTTCGGGGTAACAACTTCAATGCCAAACCGGGACGCAGGACGAAAATCCCTGGCATTGAAGCTCACGATACGCGGCACTTGCGCGGCGACTGCCAGCTCCAGAACCATATCGTCATTGACATCCGGCAGGCAAGGCCGCTACAGGAAATAGACTGCCTGAAAATCCGCCAGCGCGCAAAGATTATCGAGCACAGCATCCACCTCTGCACCGTTCAGATTCAACACCAACTGATTTCGCTTGAGCACGTCTTCGTATTCAAACAGCAAAGGTGTTGACAATGCGATGCGTATTCTTCCCTCCGAAATAGCCCTGAGCAGTTGGTGCGATTTTCCGCTGGCCGAATACAGGCCAGCGTAAAGCACGTTGGTATCGAGGACAATACGCTGTGGAGTTTCAGTCATGGTGGCAACAATGAGATAAGGTGATCACGCATGGTCGTTGCGCAACCGTCCCGCGAGGATGCGCGCGGCTGCGGAATCGTCGCGCCATTCGTCCATGCCAGCGGTGTTGCCCAATTGCGCCAGCCACTCCAGCAAGCCGATAAAACGTTCGCGCTGTGTCCAGTAGCCTTGGCCAAACGTGTCGCGCAGATACTGGCGTCCCGGCTCCGGGCTGTGGTCGGCGGCTGTGGTTTCGCGCACGGCGAACATCAGGTGGCGCAAGGGTGATGCGGCGAACGGGTGTGGGCCGGAAGTACCGGCACGCCCACGGCGCGACGGCAGCACAGCGTCATTCGACTCGCTCCCGCCGATGGGTGCGAGCAGGCTCGCTTCCAGACCCGAGGGCGTGAACATGCGCGCGCCGTTGGCCTTGTCAGATTTCAGCAGCGGGCGGATGTCGGTCACGCCAAAGCCGCGCGCCAATTCCTCATACATGCCCTTGCGCCGTTCGCCGCGCGATTCGATGTCCAGTGCGCGCAAGTAGTAGCGTTCAGCCAGCGACAGGTCACGCCATGCGTTATCCAGACCGCGCGGAACCAGGTAGTCGCAGGCAATGCCGAGGGCGCGCTCGATCACGGCCTGGAAGTCGCTCTTCTCATTGCGTGTACGCACGGCGAACACTTCATGCTCCACGTCGCGCCCGTCTATATTGCCGTACTGAGTCAGCACCTTGAGCGCGGCAGCATAGGCGGCAAGCTGGTAGTCGGCATCGTTAAAGTTAGGTTCGCCGCCTTCATCGAGCGCCTGCATGGACTGGATTTGGCGCTTCACTTCGTCTTCCACCAGCGGATAAACCTCGTCCAGAAAACCGGGTTCATTGCCCACGCGCTTGCGCAGCACAAGGCAGACCGTGCCTTGCACGTAGTTGCCTTTCTTGATGCCAGCGGCTTCGGTCTCAGTGCTGATCGTCCAGGCGGCGGTGGCCTTCAGCCCGGCAGCCCAAAGGATCATGCCCAGGTCGGCCCAGACAGACGGGTCTTGGTGGGTGAACATCACCATCTGCAAGCCGTTGTCCGGCATGTGCCGGGCGAGGTTGCTATAAATTTCCACCATCGAGCGGCGGAAGTCCTCGCCATCGCCGCGCACGGCCAGTTCGGCACGGGCATCGGGAATCCACTCCGGGAAGGCTTTGGTTAATTGCTTGTCATACCACGCAAGAAAAAAATCACCGAGTTCGTGATAGTTGACCGCATCGGCGTAGGGCGGATCGGTAACCCAGAGGTCGCAAGTTTCTCGGAGGTCGCGGGCATCAACCAAGCGCACATTAGAGTTGGAATTAAGTGCAATCACGCTTGGCGATTCAAAGATAGTCCACGTCGGCTTCAATTTAGCAAATGGTCTTGTTGAATAGTTGCTCATTGTATTGAGCGCCTGATTTGCAAATGTCTGGTTACCTTTTTCATTCCCTTTGTGATTCATCCACGCACAAAGCCGAGAGTTCCAATCAGCCATACGTCCAAGACCAAGTAGTGACGCGACAAGGGCCTCTTTTGAGGCAGCCAAGCGGGCGCAATGGTCAGCGATGAGGCCATGCGCCAATAACTGCCTCGGCGTGAAGAGATGATGCCAGTGAGTCCAGCCACGCTCACGGAAAAGGCGATCAGTTTCCGCGCCGCTTTCGGGAATCGCCTTCGACGGAATAAAACCTTCGCGTTGCCAGTCGGTAAAATGTTCGCGCAACAGTGTTAGCACTTTGGCTTCGCGCGCGAGGTCGGTGGCATCGGGAGCAGCGTAGCGGCGAACTTCTTTGGGTTTGCCATTCCTGCCGATCACGGTTTTGACCCAGCGGATGCAGTACAACCGTTCCTGAAACACATCGCCGGATCGTGGCACGATGTCTTCATTCGTCCAATGCCGCAACCCTTCGGCCCCTCGCAGGGCTTCGACTGACCATGATCGGTTTGGATCAAAAGGATCAATGGCGCGACTGTCTGCCACGGTCGCGCCCTTTTTTTCTTTATAAAGTTTCAGTTCCGCATCCGAGACGACAATAATTTCGGGTCGCAGGCTATCCAAGCCGGAAACCTTGTGCCAGCGGGCGATGACCTTGGATTTCTCACCCACCAGCCAACTGGGTGCGAGTGGAATGAAATAATCACAACCGTCCGGTTTTACCTCCACGCAGTAGAGGTAGGCGTCGGCGCGCTCGCCCTGTTCATTGTGTTCGATGCCCCATTCGGTAACTTGTTGGTCAGCGGTTTTAAGTGCTTCGGCCTGCACGCGCATGACTTCCTCTTGCACCTCTTTGCCTCCGCCGAGCAGATTGAGGCTGGCCCAAGTGAGCAGCCCGGCCACGGGATTGAGGTCGGAACCAAACGCCTCGCAGCCGATACGGGCCGCCTCGAAGGGAATGGAACCGCCGCCGCAGAAGCTATCGCCCACGCGCGGCGTGTGGCCGAAGGTGCGCTGACCGAGTTGCCCGACCAGTTCCGCCAAACTTGTGGCGGTGGAGCCGAGGTGGGCATTGATCTCAGTCCAAGCCGTTGCGGACGGGCCGGTGACGTTTTCAGGGCGGTCGCAATGGGTGATGCGCTCCGCATAAGGCAGGGCATCGAAAGTGGCGCGGGCAAGCTTGCGCTGCTCGGCAGGTTTGCAGCGTTGCCAGGTGCCGGCGTCGTCCATGGTCAGAATCTTGAGGAAAATTTCCCGGTCTTTTTTCGGATTGCCAGATGCGGGCATCAACATGCCGAGGATGGCCGCGCGCACCAGCACCAGCGGCTTGCGCCCCCACCATTTGCCGAGGCGGGTGAGCGTCTGCCCATTGTTTGCCTTGCGTTCCTTGTATGACTCGGCAGAAAGGCGGGCGATGGGAAACTGGGTTTCGATGAAGGCGGGCATGGGCGGCTTGTTATTCCGAAGGCAGCGCAATCAGCGGGTCGGCGCAGGCTACGCCCAACGGCTGAAAGTGTTTGAGGTTGCAGGTCAGCAAGAGCAAGCCCGCGTGTTGCGCCAGCGCCGCAATCGCGACATCGGCGAAGCCGGGGTGACAGCCTTGCGCGATGGCTGCATCGGAGATTTGTCCGGCCAGGCGAGCGGCCTGCGCGTCCAGCGGCAAAATGCGTTCGGTGTAGCTGGCCAACAGGCCGTCGAGCCAGCGGTCAAGCCTGTCGGCACGCTCGATGCCACCGGCGCGGCGCAGTTTGCCTATGCCTTGTGCGATCTCGGCAATGGTGATGGCGGGCAAAAACAGGGTTTGGTGATGCGCTTGCAGCCATACGCTCAAGGGAGTGGCAACGAAAGCCTCGCGCCCGGGAGCCAGCAAGGACACCACACTGGTGTCCAGCAGATAGCCCTTAGTCAAAATCCATGCCCCGCAGCGGGGTGGTGTCGCGCTCTGTTTCCAGCGGCTCGGGCAACGCCAGCAGATAGCTGGCGAAGTTGGGCATTTCCAGCGGATAGAGGCGCGCGCCATCGGCCACCGAGACGATCATCGCGCACGGCTGACCGTGACGGCTGACCAAGGTGGGCCGACCTTTTTCGGCAGCGGCCACCAACGCGGAAAAGCTGGCTTTGGCTTCCCGAATTTGCAAGACTTCCATGATGAATCCTCCCGTGACTACATGAGGTCATTTTATGCCGCTTGACCTCACAGCGCAAGCGCGAGCTGGGAGTGGCCCAGCAATTCGCGCCGGGCGCGCGGCGACATGCCCTCGCCTTTTACGAAGGGATTGTCTGCGATGGCTGCGCGCAGCGCCTTGCGCCAGCCCAGCCCCTTTTGCATGGCTTGGCCGGTCGTGGCGACGGTCATGGTGTAGAGCCACCAGCGTTCTTCGGGAGCCAGCGCTTCCCAGTTGCGCAGCGCGTTGGGGATGTCGTCCGGCGGCGCTTCTTCCACCGCCCAGCACAGCACGCAAAGTTCTTTACCCAGCGATGGGTGTACCGGCACAGGTTTGGCCGGGGTCTTCAAGAATTTGCAGGCGGGCAAGCCGTTGGCACGCAGACGGCGATTGGCTTCTTCCCAAAAGGCCGGTGCCAGCGCCAGCCAGCGATTGCGGTCTATCATCACGCGCAGTGACGCATCGCTGGGCGAGGCAGGGGCAATCGCGCGCGCTCCCAGGTTGTCGAGGTCGGCACCGCGATGTTCGGTGATGCAGATCATGTCACTTAGGCCAGTGCCTTTGGGCACGTCAATGAGGAAACCGTGCCGCGCCTCGTCGGGCAGGAAGCCGAGGCCGACAATCCTTCGGGTAGTGAGTGGTGCGGTGCGGGCCATGAGTTATATTGCCTCTAGAGCATTTGCATGGTGATTCGCGCCGCAAACCACCTCCCCCTTTGCAAAAGGGGGAGGGCTTGCGAGGGGGCAGAGGGGGATTTGTTTTAGCGGACGGGAGCCGCCCGTCTGAAATCCCCCCTGCCCCCCTTTTGCAAAGGGGGGAGTGCTCCAGCGCAGCCCCATGAAATGAAGATTGTTTATAGGCATACTAAATTATTGCTTCACTTTGGAAACGTCGAAGGACTGGTTGCTGGCGCGCAACCAATCGAGCAGCGCTTGCCCGGTGGGGAAGCCCAGCGAACCTACGCTCATGCGCAATGCGCCCGCGCCCACGACTTCCTGTAGCTTGTTCGCGGCGGTTTCGATGCTGGCGGCGCTGTAACCGCTATCCACCGCACCGGAGTATTCGACGTGCTGGAGGCCGTCTTCGCTTTCTGCGGTCAGCCCCACGTCATGGGCCACGACGCTGGTCACCGCACCCAGCCGCTGAATGAAATCCCACACGGCAGCGGCATCATCCAGCCGCACACGGTTATTCCAGCGCGCCGGTTGGCTCAAGTTCAAGGCGGGTTCTTCCCTGCCGGGCTGTGGAATAGCAATGCGGATGATTTCGGAGTTGATGCCGTAGTCGGCGGCCACGGCAATCGCGCACACCACGCGGCAGCCGCCGGGCACGCTGAAAATGCCGCTATAGGTGGCCGCGCTCGTTGTGGTCGGCGCCGACCCATCGGTGGTGTAGCGAATGGCGATGCCGTTGGCTTTGGGCAGGGCACGCAATTCCACTTCATAGTGGTCGCCCCGGTTGTGCAACTGGTATTTGAGCCGAATGGTTGCTGTCCACTCACGGACAGGGCTGACGAGCAGTGAATTCTCCGGGTCAACCGCGAGAAACCGGTAGCGTAGCGCTGTTGCCTCGAACCGGGCGGGGGTCGGCACCGGGCTGGAGGATGGCGTCGGGTCAGAATCGCCGGTCTCGTACACCACCGACGGCGCATGCAGCGGCTCGATTTTCAGGTAGGTGCGGCCATCGCCGTCTTCTTCGGTGGAGAGGGTGCGAATCTCTACTGAGGGCGCGGGCGGAGGGAACGGGCCACGGCGAACGTGGTTGCCCTCTTCGCGCCACAAGCCACGGCGCACGCATTCTTGCTTGAGGTCATCCAGCGCGGAGGGTTTGTGCAGCGGCCAGTTGGTGTTGACGGCGGCGGCGCGTTTGAAGTCTGACCAGAGCACGACCTTGGTTTCGAGTGAACCAAATAACCGGCTTTCCGCACGGGTGCGGAAGCTGTCGTCATCAATCCTGGTGGTGAATTTCTGGGCGCCGTCCAACGTGTTGCGGATGGTGGCTTCGCCGTTGCGGTTCCCGGCGAAGGCGAGGTCAATCCCGGTGGAGCGCAACGCCGAGTTGATGGAGGGATAGACGATCTGGTCGAACGCTTCTTTCAGGGATGCCGTGAACTGCAAGGCGATGCGGTCACGCAGGGCGTCGAGCGCCCGCCATTGCGGATCTTCGGACGGCGTGCCTTCTGTTTTAAGCTCGCCTTCAATGCTTTGCAGCGCGCGGGTTTGGCGTGCCGCGTCAATCACCTTTTGGAAGGTGTCGCGCGAGCCGGTCAGGAACAGCACGCGGTTTTTGTATTGCTGCTGATCCCACCACGCTTGCCAATCGGCAGAGATGGGGAGTGAGTTCGCTTGCCCGCCGGGGCGCACGATGACCAGCGTGGTGCGTTCCTGTTCAACCTGTACTTCGTCCGGTGGCGGCAGCACTTTGACTACTTGGAAACAATCGCGCATCGAGGCTGCAAAATATTCTTCGAGATGCTCGCGCAGCATCCGATCCACCGTTTCGGCGTGCAGCGAAAGAGCCGTAGCGCGCAACTTGGCGGCAAGGTTTTGCTGGTTCTTGAAAAACAAACGACCATCGGCGGAGTTGTGCAAATACCAGGCGCGCGTGGCGAGCTTGTCCAATACGTTTGCCTTGAAGGTGGACAGGTCGCGCCCCGGACGTTGCAGGCAATCCACAAGCTGATATTCGCGCAGGCCGTGAATCGCCCCCGGTGTGGTGGAGAGCGACGCGACAAGAATCAGGCGCGCCGCTTCCGAAGCATCGGCATTGCCATTGGCAAGATCAATCTGCTCTACTTCGGCATCCCCACCATGGGCGATGTCGTGCGCGATGGCTTCGCTTAACGAGGGGTTGATGGTGCGAATCTCGGATGCGATTTCGTCAACGTTGAGATCAATGTCGTAGGGGTTGATTAGCTCTTTCGCCGCCGCCTTTTCAGTTCTCCAAAGGTCGGCCACCACCATCTGCATCAGGCGAATGACGCCGCGCGTCTGCTGAAAGCCTTCGTTTTCCTTGAATTTGCCCACCAGTTCACGCAAGTCCGGATGGAAGGGATAGGCGTCTATCACGCGGGTGTAGAGTGATTCCGGCGTGGTGGTGGTCAGGTTCATGCGGCCTGCCTCGCGCAGCGCATCGCGATAGGCGGCGGCGACCCGTTCGATGTCTGCCTGCGGAGCGACATTTTCAAACAGGCGCTTGCGCAGGATGTGGTAAAGCTCGTCGCCGTTTGGATTCACGGGTGTAATCGGCACGGCGATGCGGCGCGACTCTGAAGTGATGCCTTGTACGGCGCGGTCAAACGCAGCCTGCAAATTGGCTTGGCCAATGCTGAAATTGGTACCTGCGAGGTCGGACAGAACGAGGCAGACGTTATTCATTTCGGCAACAGCGACAAAAAGATTGGCAAGTGCAGTGGTCGTGACCACGGCGAGGTCACCATGCCCGACGGAAACCGTCACCGCGTATTCGAGGTATGGCGGCAGCTCATCCAGAAAGATTACCAGCGGTTCACCACCGAGCAATTGCTTCCACGCCTCCGGCCCCGGCGCACTGAGTAGCGGAGACACATAGCGCACGAATTGATCGGCTTTGCCAAGCTGTTCGGCGATTGAACCCCAAATGCCACCCGGATAATCGGTACTGCGACCGTTAAATCCGACTACACGGCAAGCTCCCAGATTGGGCGCTGGATCGTCGTTGCCCAGAACGCGGCGGCGCAACTCCGGGTCACGCGCCAATAAACCGAGGCCTATCATGCTGTGCGTCTTACCGCCACCCATCGCTTGCGACAGCAGAAACACCGACGAGCCAGCTCCAGTGCCAGAAAGGTGGCGAAAGGCCCGATCAACCAATGTCGTCATGCCATTGGTGAAGTAATTCTCATCAAAAAATTCTGAGCCGTGAACCTGGCCTTTGAGGAATGTGTCGAGGCTGAGCACCGTGGCGCGGCGGTCAGCGACAAAGACAGAAGCGCGAGGGGTGCAAAGAGTTTTTAGCGTCATGGAATGTCCAAATCGAATAGGCAAAAATTGGTCAGGTCTGACCTCGGGTAACACCTGTAATTCGGAAGTGCGATAATGTACTGCAACGCTCCGCACATTCCAAATAAAACGGCTTACATCACTGAGAGCCATGTATCTACTGATGCTGATGAGACGAATCGAACGTCCGGCCTACTGATTACGAATCCGCATACCTGCAGTAGGTTTCCCGGATAAACAGCGTGGCGATCAGCCCCATCAACGAGAATCCCAGCAGGATGGCGATGCCGGCCTGATAGTCGCCCAGCGCGAGCGGTGCGCTACCCTTCCCGGAATGGGCCTGGTCTATGGCCCACCCCACCAGCGGCTGCATGATCGCGGTGCCGAGGAATCCTCCGGTGTTCACCACGCTGGTGGCCATTCCAGAAAGCGCGTGCGGGTTGACTTCCTTGGCGCACGACCAGCTTAATGTAAAGCTCGGCGCACACAGTCCCATCACGAAAAATAGCGAGTGGCTGACAATGCCGCTCATCGGCAGGCCGACCAGCAAGGGCAGCCAGCACGCGCAATACGCCAGCCCTCCGGCTATCATCAGCGGCTTGCGCCGTCCGATTCGATCAGACAGCGTACCGACAAAGAATGCGCCGATGGCAAACCCCGCGAGCAGCAAGGTAGTGTGGCCAGCAGCAGCGGCACGATCCATGCCGTACCCATCGCGCAAAAATGGCACCGCCCATAGACCGCCAAAGGCGAATAACGAGCCGGCCAGCCCCATGTTCACCCACAGGCCCGGCCAGGTTGCGCGGTTCTTCAGCACGATCTGCAATCCATCGTACCAATGCCCGCTGTGCGAAGGGTGCGCCGCTTTTCCTTCCAGCTCGCGCAAGCTCGGCAACCCGGCTTTGCCGGGGTGGTCGCGCACCAGCCACCAGGCCAGCACGGCCAGCAGCAACGAGAATACGCCCACGGCAGCGAATAGGGTGCGCCATGAAAAATAACCCAGCGCCCACGCCAGCGGGGCTGCGGCCAGCAGCGAGCCGACATTACCGAGCAAAATTGTGGCGCCGGTCATGGTGGCAAAATGCCGGTCATGAAACCAGGCGGCGTTGAGCTTGAGCAGCGAGATAAAAATCACCGACACGCCAAGGCCAACAAGCAGCCGGCCAACCGACGCGGCGGCGAGGGTGTCGGCCATGCCGAACAGCAGCGAACCGACTCCGGCAATGGCCCCGCCGATAGTCACCACACGGCGCGGCCCCAACGTGTCGGCGAGAATGCCGGTTGGAACCTGCATTAGCGTGTACACGTAGAAATACATCGCTGCCAGCCCGCCCAGTTCCGCGCCGCTGGTTTGAAAAGCCGTCTGCAATTCGCCTGATATTGCTGCCGGAGCAAAGCGGTGGAAGAACGACAGTACATATGCCAATCCGACGATGAAGAACGCTGCCCAGCGAAGGCGCATGTATTGGCGATTTTGATGCAAGTTGTGCATGATGGGTTATCGCCGCGCACCCGAAAGCCGCAAAGTTCTGGGCATGTTGGCCGGTTTGATGCGTGCAGAGGAAGCAAATCCCTGCTGGTTGCCATGATGGATCATGTCGCGCCAATATTCAACACGCATCATGCAAGGCAAAGCATGAGCGTGAAAGCCTGGCAAAAAGTGGGCGCCCACCAAGTCGGCGCATCCGTTTGCTGTGGCTCATTAGTCGTCCGGTAAATGCTATCCCATCAAAGCGGTGTTTTGTTTTATGATGCCGTACGGTCGCATTCATTTCCGCGCATACTCAAGGAGCGAACACCGCCATGACTATCTCCATGATCCTTCTCGGCATCACCGCTGTCGTGCTGATCTACATCATCGGCCTGTACAACCGCCTGGTAAGCCTGAAACACGCGGTGGCCAAGACCTGGGCCAACATTGATGTGCTGCTCAAGCAGCGCCACGACGAGTTGCCCAAGCTGGTCGAGGTGTGCAAGCAGTACAAACAGTTCGAGCAATCCACGCTGCAACAGGTGATCGAAGCGCGCTCGCAGGTGCAAGCCGCACGCGAAAGCCAGAACATTCCCGCACTGGGCCAGGCTGAAGGGGCGTTGCGCCTGGGGTTGGGCAGCATTTTCGCGGTGGCCGAAGCGTATCCGGAGCTGAAGACCAGCGAGCAGTTCATGCAGTTGCAAACGCGCATCAGCGGGCTGGAGAACGGCATTGCCGACCGCCGCGAGCTGTATAACGAATCGGTGAACATCTACAACGTCGGCATCGAACAATTTCCCGCCGCGCTGGTCGCCAACATGCTCAACTTCACCCCCAAGCCGCTGCTGGAATTTGCGGCTGCCGAAAAAACTGACGCCGACATCAAAGCACTGTTCGGTTGACCCATGCTGGCGAAGCTACGCCGCAAATACGCGCAACTTGTCACTTCCGGCACGCAACTGCTGTTGCTGGGCGTTGGCGCGCAGCTCGAATCTCGCGCGGGGTGGCTCGCCTGCCTCGGTCTGATGGCGTTCATCAGCCTGTTTGCCTGGCTCTCCGCGTTGCGCCGCCTGCGCGCGGTGCGCGACACCCCCACCTCAAGAATCGCTTCTGCCGCGCAAGGTTATGTGGAGCTGGCCGGGCGCGGCAAGCCGCTTCCAGGTGGTGCACCGCTTGTCAGCAAGCTGCGCTTGCTGCCCTGCCTGTGGTACCGCTACCGGATCGAGGTCAAGGGCAACAAAAATAATTGGAATACCAAGGAGAGCGGCGAAAGCGAGGATTCGTTCCTGCTGGAAGATGAAAGCGGTCGGTGCGTGGTTGATCCATCCGGCGCGGAAATTCTCACCACGCACAAGGATATCTGGTACCAGAGCAACTACCGCTATACCGAGTGGAAGCTGATCCACCACGACCCGATCTACGCCATCGGGCAATTCAAAACGGTGGGCGGAAGCAGCGTCACGCTTGACCAGAACGAACAGATCAAGGCGGTGCTGGCAGAGTGGAAATTGGATGCCACAGCGCTGCACGCGCGCTTCGATCTGAATAACGACGGCGCGCTCGACATGCAGGAGTGGATGCTGGCCCGCCAGTCCGCCAAACGCGAAGCGGAAAAACGCATCGGCGCGGCGCGCGCCGAACCCGATATCAGCTTCCTCGTGCAGCCGCACGACGGGCAATTGTTCCTCATCAGCAACCTGAAGCAGGACAAACTCGCACACCGCTACCTGTTGTGGGTTTGGGCGCACCTGATTATTTTTTTCGGCGCGCTGGGCGGCATTGCATGGTTGTTGCAGCAAGCTGCGATTTAACGTTGCGCAGCTTCCAGGTTATTGCGTGCCTTGTAGTAATCCGGGTCAATTTCCAGCGCGGCCAGGAATTCCCTTTCAGCCTCGCTCTTGCGCCCCGCCTGCAGGTAGGCATAGCCCAGATTATTGCGGGCTCTGGCCTTGCCGGGAGATTTTGCCGCCGTATCTTCCCAAAGCGAGATTTCGCTCCGATATACCTGGTTGCGCGTTATGGTGAGACCGGCCAGCAACATGGCCAGCGTTGCCCCGGCCAAAACAAACTCCCTCGGTTTTAGCAGAATCGCCATTTCCGCCACCAGCGCCAGCGCGAGCGGCCAACTTACCAGATACATTTGCCGCTCGTTGGCCACATCCAGCCGTGGCAGGAAGATATAAAGCGGAACCAGTTGGATCAAGGCCCACGCCAGGCCGAATGCAATCCACGGGCGGCGGCGCGCCGCAAACAACATCAGCAGAAAAGCTGCCGCAAGCAGGAATAGCTTGGGCAAGTGCCCGGCAAAGCCCCGCGCCACCTTCATGTCGGGATCAATATTCAGCCATAGCGGAAGCGCCCACTGCATCAGCAAATACGAAAATGCGTCGGCCTGTGTTGCGAAGTTTCCCTGCAAGCTGTTCAATGCGGCGCTCCGCTCCATTTGCGCGAGATAGCTGCCGTCCCACAGGAAAAATATCCCAGCCAGCAGCAGCACCGCCCAGTTCGGCCATTGGTGTTTGAGCGCGGTTTTGAAAGGTTCGCCGACGGCCAGGCTCCACGCCAGCAGCGCCAGAGGAAAGGTGACCGCCGTTTCCTTCGCCCCGAGCGCCACAACGAAACAAAGTGGTGTCAGGATAAACGATTTGGCCTTGCTGCCGCATTCCCTCCCGGAAACATAAACCAGCAAACCCGCCAGATATAACAGCGTCATCAGCGCGGCAGAGCGACCGCTGGCATAAGTGATCGCCTCGGTGTGGATGGGGTGCAGCGCGAACAGCAGCGCGGCGAAAAACGGCACACTCGGCTGGTGTTGCGACAACTGCGGGCAAGCGCGCACAAACCGACGTGCCAGTGCAAACACCAGGAAGACATTGCACAGGTGGATGGCGATGTTGGCGAGATGGAACCCGGCGGCTCCCCAGCCGGAAACCCAGTTGAAGGTGTAGCTCAGTTTCAGGATGGGGCGGATGCCGTGGCCCAGATCATCCAGCCACGCCTGCCAAGTGTGGACGCGGGGGTTGTCCACGATGACATTGAAGTCGTCGAACTGGAACCCCGTCCCCAGCGCGTTGAAATACGCCGCAAAAACTGCGGCTGCCAGCACCGCCAGGCAAGGCAGCAGCCCGGCGGTGCGATCACGCGGCTTCACCGGAGAATTGGCATAAACCCGGGTTGTCCATTAGCCTCAAACCCGTTCCTTCCCCCTTGCAGGGGGAAGGTTAGGATNNTGGGGGTAAAATCGTGAAAATGCGAAATTTCTACCCCCACCCTAGCCCTCCCCCTGCAAGGGGGAGGGGATGTCTGGCCTAATGGATTATTTTGCATGAAGGCTATTCCTTGATCGCTTCGACCGGGATGATGAGGGTCACTTCGTCCCCCACATAGGGCGCATGCTTTCCGGCATTGAACTCGGAGCGCTTGATCTTGGCGGTCGCATTGGCCCCGCAGGCATCTTTCTTGAGCATGGGGTGAGGCATGCAGTGAAACGACGTGATCGTGAGCGCCACCGGTTTGGTCACGCCCTTGATGGTGAGGTCGCCTTCCACGGCAACCAGCTTGTCGCCTTCAAATTTCAGGCTTCTGGATTTGTACGTGATGGTGGGAAACATGACCGTATCAAAGAGCTCCGCAGCCTGGATGTGCTCGTTGAAAAGTGCGGAGCCGGTATTGACCGATCTGGCATCTATCGTCACCTCCACCGATCCTGTTTTGGCGGTGCGATCCAGGACGATTTTGCCGCTGGTTTTGTCGAACCGGCTGGACTGGGTGGAATAGCCAAGGTGGCTGTACTCGAAGCGCGGCATGGTGTGCTTTTCTTCTATGAGATAGGTCTCGGGCGCAGCGACAGCAGCGAAAGACAGCGATGCGGCAAGTACAAATACAAGATGCTTTTTCATGGTAGCTCTCCTGGGTGGTTGGTAATGGCAGTGCTATTTCTTCGCCGGCGCTGCTGCGGCAGTGATGCGGAATTTGATCTGGATTTCGTTCGCCACCGTGGCGAGATCTGCCCAGATGCCCTCGCCGATGGCGTAATCCAGGCGTTTCAGGCTGAATGTTCCGTCAAACACGGCAACCTGGCCTTCCTGCTTGAATGTGAACGGGGCCGTCACATCCAGCACCCGCCCCTTGATGGTGAGTTTGCCGAGGGCCTCGAAGCGGTTATTGCCCAGCATTTTGACGCCGCCGGAAACAAATTGCGCCACCGGGAACGCCCTGGTGTTGAACCACAGCTTGCCGGCAACCTCATCGTTCGACTCGCTGAAGCCGGTGTCTATGCTGGCGAGATCAACCTCTAGCCTGGCCTGGGCGGCCTGTATCTGCTCCGGATCGAATGCGATGCTGGCGGAAAATTTGTTGAACTTGCCTTCCATCGGCACATTCATCTGCTTGTAGGCGAAAGCGACCGTGCTCCTGGCGGGCTGAACCGCGTTGAACTCGACCGCCTGCGCGCCGTTTGCCAGCAGCAGGAACAGCGACAGGGAATAATGGCTAATTCTCATGGCTCACCCCCTTTGCCGAAGGGCAGCATGCGCAGCAGCGTGGTGTCCTTGTCAATAAAATGATGCTTGAGGGCGGCGGCCACGTGCATGCCGACCAGCCCCAGCAGCCCGAAATTCAGCATCTCGTGAACTTCTTCCAGCATCTCGCCCAGCGCCTTGTCTTTGCCCACCAGATCGGGTAATTGCACCAGCCCGAGATAGACGACCGGCACGCCCTTGGCGGAACTCATCAGCCAGCCGGAAAGCGGGATAGCCAGCAACAACACGTAAAGCAGGTGGTGCAAGCCTTGCGCGGCGCGCTGCTGCCAGGCTGGGATAGTATCCGGCAAGGGCGGCGGAGCGTGGCCCAGCCGCCATGCCAGGCGCGCCAGCGCCAGCAGAAATATCGTGACTCCCAGCCATTTGTGGTAGCTGACCAGTTGCAGCTTGAACGGGGAAAGCGCCAGCCCGTGCATGTAAAGCCCGAGAGGGAATGTCACGGCGATCAGCAGCGCGGTCAGCCAGTGCAATGCAATGGCGGTGGCAGCGTAGCGGGCTATCTCTGGAATCACGGGAACGCCTCCCCGGTTGTGTGTGCCGCAACCAAGGCCTCGCGCAAGCGGCGCATGCCCACCGCAATCGCCGCCACCTCTTCCGGCGACAACGGTGCAAATGCCCGTTGCATGTAGGCTACATGCGCCGGAAAGACGCGGGCAAACAACCTCTCCCCCGCGCGGGTCAACTGGATGATCTGGCTGCGCCCATCGCTGGGAGAAGCAACCCGGCGCACCAGCCCCTTGCCTGCCAGGCGGTCAACCACTCCGGTCAGCGTACCTTTGGTGATCAAAGTTTTTTCGCCCAGTTCCTTGGGCGTCATGCCGGGTGTATTGCCCAGAGTGGCGACAATGTCGAATTGCGGTGGCGTCAGCCCCAGAGATCGGATATGGGCGGACGAATAAAACTCGAAGGCCTGGTAGGCACCGGCCAGCTCGCGCAACATCGGAAGGAAAACAGAGGGCGACATAATGGAGCCTGTTGGTTCTATTTAGAACAACTATAGTTCTAATCAGAACCAGAAGTCAAGAGTGCAGCAGCGCGGGGGCAGTATGAGATTTCCTTTCGATTTCCTTTCGCAGGTTATGCCCAAACACAAAATAAGCGGGGATTTTGCTTTGCTTCTCGAAGATATGAACCTTGCAGGATGCGGTTAGCATCCGTATGAATAATGGGAGAACTGGCTGTTTTGCTTAATCCGCAAAATCACTGTAAAGTGAAGTGGGTATTGGGCCTGTCAGGTTGTGCGCGTGAACGTATGGCAGGCTCGAACACCGTGGATTTAAACGACATCAAGCGCAAGCCCTGCATCGAGCTATAACTGAAGCATGAGCGACTACGATCTTCTTATCCAGTTTCTGGAAATCCTTATCGCACTTGGAGGAATCAGCGCCACCGTGCTGTTCTTCTGGTGGAGGAACTACTCGATGCCGTCTCTGGCAACTGACAGGCGCCAGATTAATATAAAAGTAGAAGTAGAGCGCAGGAAAGGCGAGCGCAGGAGGCAGCCCAGGCATATGGCGTATCCGGCATAAGGGCGCTTCCCGAAATTCGTCATTCCCGCGCATCACCAGCGACTTTGCTGGCGGTTTTTGCCAGCTCAATCGAATGGCTGGTAGTTCTATCATGCGGAATCCAGACTGCTGACTTGACTGGGCTCCAGCCGACGCGGGAGCGGCGAAATATGAATTTTCAGAAATGCCATTATGTGGCTTGTGCCAGCCGAATCCCGGCAGTCAGCCAGCATTTGCCTGCCAGCCGGATTTCACTGCAAGCAGCCTGTTAACAAACAGCCTTCAGGCCCGCAGTCAGGTGCGGCGCGATCACTTTCAGCATTTGTGCGAACACTTTCGGATTGCCCGCACAGATGTGCCCGCTGTTCAGGTAGCGATCATTGCCCTGCAAATCCCCCACCATGCCGCCCGCTTCGGTGATCAGCAGACATCCGGCAGCCATGTCCCACGGCTTGAGGCCGGTTTCAAAAAAGCCGTCGTAGCGCCCCGCTGCGGTATAAGCCAGATCCAGCGAGGCGGAGCCGGGGCGGCGCAGGCCGGAAGTTTTTTGCATCATGTCGCGCAGGATATTCATATAGGCGTCAATGTGCTCGAACCGGGTGTAGGGAAAACCGGTGCCGATCAGGCAATCGGCCAGCTCCTTGCGGTTGCTCACGCGCAGTCGCCGATCGTTTAGATATGCGCCTGCGCCGCGCGTGGCGGTGAACAGGTCGTTCTTGGTCGGGTCGTAAATCACGGCCTGGGTAAGCACCCCGTTGTGCTGCAACGCGATGGATACGGCATATTGCTGAAAACCGTGCAGGAAGTTGGTGGTGCCGTCGAGCGGATCAATGATCCAGACGTATTCCGAGGAACCCTGGCTGCCGCTCTCTTCTGCCAGAATCGCGTGATCGGGATATGCATCCAGCAGCGTGGCAATGATGGCATGCTCCGCCGCGCGATCCACCTCGCTGACATAATCGGAGTGCGATTTCTTGGTGACGGTGAGGTGATCAAGGTTGTCGGCGGCACGGTGAATCAGGTTTCCGGCACGACGCGCGGCCTTAACCGCAATGGTGAGCATGGGATGCATGGTTTGAAGAACCTTTTTAATGAGCAGTGTAAATTTCAGGCCGCATTTTAGTTGGAATTGCGCTTTGCATAAACAAAATCTCATGGAGAATGTTAGCGTGAAGCTCGCGCAGCGATAACCAGCGACTTGTCCAATGTTGAATGCCAGCCAAGTCGCTGGTTATGCGCCGAAATGACGGATAAGAAAGCTCACTGCACCGCCCTCCCCGCCTCCAGCCTTAACTGCCTGCCGCAGCACCGCGCCAGCGCTTCGTCGTGGGTGACCAGGATCAGAGTGGCGCCCTGCGCGCGGTTGAGTTCCAGCATCAGCTCGATGACCTGCGCGCCGGTGGCGGCATCGAGATTTCCGGTGGGCTCGTCGGCAAACAGGATTTTTGGCTGCACCACAAAAGCCCGCGCGATGGCTACGCGCTGCTGCTCGCCGCCGGAAAGGTGCTTGGGAAGATGGTGCGCGCGGGCGGAGAGGCCAACCTGACACAGTGCTTCTGCGGCGCGTTCGCGCGCATCCTGCCTGCCTTGCAACTCCAGCGGCAGCATCACGTTTTCCAGCGCACTCAACGCGGGCAACAACTGGAACGACTGGAACACGAAGCCCGTCATTGCACCGCGCAGGCGCGCGCGACCGTCTTCGTCGTAAGAAAATATATCCGCGCCATCGAGGTGCACCGTGCCGCTGCTGGGTGTATCCAACCCGGCCAGCAGGCCGAGCAGCGTGGACTTTCCGGAACCGGAAGCGCCAGAAATGGCAAGGCTGTCGCCCTGCTCGACAATGAAATTGACATCGCGCAGAATGACCAGCGGCTGATCGCCGCTCATCACTTGCTTGCCGAGATTGACTGCCTGCACAATGACTGACATGAAGCTTTCTGCTTTTTCCCGATTTGTTTTTCTGGTCGCGCTCTGCCTGCTGTCCGGCATCTGTCGCGCCGAAACCATCCTGGTGTTCGGCGACAGCCTGTCGGCGGCATACGGCATTCCGCGCGAAGCGGGCTGGGCGAGCCTGTTGCAGCAGGAGTTGCAGCGCAACCGCCAAAGCTATCAAGTGGTCAACACCAGCATCAGCGGCGAGACCACTGCAGGCGGGCTGCAACGCATCGCCGAAGCGCTGCGCCGGCACCGCCCCGCCATCGTCATCCTCGAACTCGGCGCCAACGACGGCCTGCGCGGCACGCCGGTGGCGGACATCGAGGCCAACCTCGCCGCGCTCATCCAGCAAGCGAGCAAAGCGCGCGCCAGGGTGCTGCTGCTGGGCATGCGGTTGCCGCCCAATTACGGCGGCGACTACACCGCGCGCTTCGAGGCGATGTACGCGAAACTGGCGCAACAATACCACACCGCCATGGTTCCATTTTTCCTGAAGGATGTCGCGCCCGAACAATTCCAGGCCGACAACCTGCACCCGACCGCACAGGCGCAGCCGCACATCCTGAACACGGTCTGGCAAGGATTAAAGCCCCTGCTTTGACATCCCGTATTTCCACAGCATCAGCAGCGCGCCCAGCAGCGCCGCCAGCGCGCTTACCGTGAACATCGCGCTGGCCCCCCAGTGCTGCCACAGCGGGCCGCTCATCAACCCGCCCGCCATGCCGCCCGCGCCGTAGGTGATGCTGCCGAACAGCGCCTGCCCCCTGGACTGGTGCCGCCCCTGAAAAAACTGGTGTACCAGCGCCACGCCCGAGGCGTGGAACGCGCCGAAAGTTGCCGCGTGCAGCACCTGCGCCAGCAGCAGCAGCGGGAGCGAATCCACGAACCAGCCAATCAGCAGGAAGCGCAACACCGCCAGCATCAGGCTTGCCGTCAGCATCTGCGCCAGACTGAAGCGCCGCATCAGCCACGGCATCAGAAAGAACACGCCGATTTCGCAGATCACTCCCAGCGCCCACAGCCAGCCCACCGCGCTCTTGGCGTAGCCGTGCTCCACCACGTAGATCGAGTAGAACGTGTAATAGGGGCCGTGCGCCAGCGCCATCAGGAAACACGCCCCGAACAGCGCCAGCACCTGCGGCTGCAAGGCGATGCGGGTGATCGGCTGGCTGTCGGTGTGGTGCGCCAGCACTTCGGTGGGCGGAATCTGGCGCGCAAAAATCAGGATGCCGAATTTGATCACCACCCCCGCCCAGAGTATCCAGGCGATGGCGATGTAGTCGAAAGCGTAGCCCAGCCCGATCACGGTGACGATGAAGCCGACCGAGCCCCAGGAGCGGATGCGCCCGTAGTGCGCGCTGTGCTTGCCCAGATAGGTCAGCGTGGTCGCCTCCACCAGCGGCATGGACGCGCTCCAGAAGAAGCTCATCACCCCGATCACCAGCAGCAGGCCGGCAAACTGCGTGGTGTAGAACACCCCGAGGTAAGCCAGCGCCGCGCCCAGTGCCGCCACCCGCACCACCTGCTGGCGGTTGCCGGTGCGGTCGGCCAGCCAGCCCCACAGCGCGGGCGCGAGCATGCGCATCACCGGTTGCACCGACATCAGGATGGCGATCTGCACCGCATCGAAGTGGATGGATTGCAGGTACAGGCTCCAGTAGGGCGCGAACATGCCCACGAAAGCGAAGTAGAAAAAATAGAACCCGGCGATGCGCCAGTGGTAATTTTTATGGGTGGAAGGCATTCAGAAATCGAACATAACGCGCAGCGGCTGTCGTGCGCCGCCGCATTCTACACCGCCGGCACTTTGCTCATTGTCCGCTTCTGTTAAGGGTTGTCGGATGCCTGCCCTCAACCGCAGGACGACAGGATACCGCAA
>CXWL01002941.1_pt1 | contig 21883 bp, 21 predicted proteins | sample 590931 | NCBI WGS metagenome assembly CXWL01 (sample SAMEA3498368, study PRJEB10139) | groundwater metagenome | biome: water well; material: biofilm material | place: Germany | collected 2015-04-27 | reverse complement strand
GGTCGAGGCATGGCGGGCCAGGCCTTCGAGGGAGCGGGCGATGCCCATCAGTTCGTTGACCCGTGGATCGGTGTTGACGAGCTCTTGCAGCTTCGGTTCCTGGTCGAGCGCCTGCTGGAGCGTGATGTTGAGTTGGTTCGGGACGAGCTTGGCCACGCGATCGACTTCGGCATAGGGGATTTCCAGCACGCGGCCCACGTCGCGGATCGCGGCTTTCGCTCCGAGCGTTCCGAACGTAATGATCTGGGCCACATGGTCCTTGCCGTACTTATCGACCACGTAGTTGATCACTTCGTTACGGCGATCCATGCAGAAGTCCATGTCGATGTCGGGGAGGGACACACGTTCCGGATTCAGGAACCGTTCGAACAGGAGCGTGTAGACGAGGGGATCGAGATCGGTGATGCGCAACGCATAGGCGACGAGACTTCCGGCGGCGGAGCCTCGGCCCGGTCCAACCGGAATGTGGCGGGAGCGGGCAAACTTGATGATGTCCCACACGATCAGGAAGTAACCGGCGAACCCCATCGAACAGATGATGGTAATTTCCTCTCGCAGGCGCAGCTCGTAGGCGGCCGGCAGGATCTGGCTGGGCCGTTCTTTCAGTCTGGCTGCGAGTCCGGCCTGCGCCAGGCTTTCCAGATAGGTCTCCCGCGTGAAGCCTTCGGGCACTTTGTATTGTGGGAGATAGGTCTTGTTGAGCGTCAGTTGGAGGTCGCAGTTGTCCGCAATCCGGCAGGTATTGTTGACGGCTTCGGGGAACTCAATAAAGGCGGCCGTGACCTCGTCTGTCGATTTCACATAGAGCTGATCCGTATCGAACTTCATGCGATTCGGGTCGCTGATCGTCTTGCCGGTTTGCAGGCAGAGCATCAGTTCATGCGGGCGGAAGTCTTCTTTCTTGAGGTAATGGCAATCGTTGGTGCCGACCAGGGGGATATCCATCTTCTTGGACATCTCAAGCAGGCCACTATTGGCGACTCGTTGGTGGTCCAACCCGTTCGCCTGTACTTCCAGGTAGAAATGTTCCTTCCCGAAGATTTCTTGAAATTCTCCGGCTACCGCCATCGCGCCCGCCATGTCTTTCTGGCCGATGAGGTAGGGGATCTCGCCGCTTAAGCAGCCGGATAGGGCAATCAGCCCCTCATGGTGCTTTTTCAGAATTTCCTTATCCATCCGTGGCTTATAGTAGAACCCTTCAAGGTATGCCTTACTGACGAGCTTGATCAGATTTTGATAGCCGGTCAGGTTTCGAGCCAGGAGGATGAGGTGATAGTAGTCGTTATGGGCGAGGCCGCTGTCTTTGGCAGCCAAACGGCTACCGGGCGCCATGTAGGCTTCGCAGCCGATGATGGGTTTGATGCCGGCTTCTTTGGCCTTACGGTAGAACTCGATGGCGCCGAACATGTTGCCATGGTCGGTCATGGCCACGGCCGGCTGATTGAACGATTTGATCTGCTGGACGAGCGGCTCGATTTGATTCGCGCCGTCCAGGAGACTGAACTGGGTATGGAGATGGAGGTGAACGAATTGCGATGCCACGAACGGATTGTAGGGAAGGGGGAGAGATGAAGTCAAACGGAGTGGGAGGGTGGCCTGTTGATCTCCTGTGCTCGCGCAACGCGCGGCCTGAGAAGGCCCTCGTTGGACGCGCGCAGTGGGAGATCAAGCAGGCCACCCTCCTGTGAAGCAAGGGGGCAGGTAAGATGGGAAGGAGCCGCCAGGTGCCCTTCTTGCTCGCGGAACGCGCACGATCAGAATGTGCTCGTTCGACGGCCGCAGTGGGATCAACACGGGCGCCATTCCATGAGAGAGCTACGAGCAAGCTTGGAGGGATCATTTAGAGAAATACTGGTCGCTCGATGCACGCAGTAAAGGACGGTTTGCCTGCTCCCCATGGAGAAGCTGGTGAATTGAAGGCCCGCGGTGGACCCGCGCAGTGCCATTACACGTATTGCGTTTCATGCCCCTTGCCCCTCGCCACGGGCCCCTTGCCCTCCCCATTAAGTCGGGGTGCTTTCTCGCTGGGAAACGGGTATTCTGCGCCTCATGCCGACTCCCGAAGACCAAGCGCGCGAGCACATCGACCAGGCGCTGGAGCAGGCAGGCTGGAAAGTTCAAGACTACAAGAGCGCCAATCTTCATGCCGGGAGGGGAGTGGTCCTCAGAACCTTTCCCCTGGCAAGTGGACATGGCTTTGCAGACTATCTGCTGTACCTGAACGGAAAAGCTGCAGGAGTCATTGAGGCGAAGAAAGAAGGGTTCCCCTTAGTCGGTGTGGAAGTCCAGGCCGAGAAGTACAGCAAGGGGCTCCCCACGGACTTGCCTGCCCATATCCGGCCATTGCCATTTCTGTATCAGAGCACCGGAGTAGAAACTCGATTCACGAACGGCCTCGATCCGCAACCCCGCAGCCGCCCTGTGTTCAGCTTCCACCGACCCGAGACGCTGGCCGCCTTGATCCCGCAGCCAGGCGAAGCACCAAAGGATCTGCATGGCGCATCCCTCGCCGCTGAAACAGCCACCACCCTCCGTGGTCGTCTGAGGACGCTGCCACCCCTGAGCACCGCCGGACTTTGGCCCGCGCAAGTTACCGCTATCAATAATCTCGAACAGTCGATGGCTCAGGATCGTCCTCGCGCCCTCATCCAAATGGCCACCGGCAGCGGCAAGACCTTCACCGCCATCAACTTCATCTATCGGCTCATCAAGTTCGGCGGTGCGCGCCGCGTGCTTTTCCTGGTCGATCGCGGCAACCTCGGCGATCAGACACTCAAGGAATTCCAGCAGTACGTCTCGCCCTACAACAACTTCAAGTTCACCGAAGAGTTCATCGTCCAGCGGCTGGCGGGCAATACCCTTGATACCACCGCGCGCGTCTGCATCAGCACCATCCAGCGTATGTACTCCATGCTCAAGGGGCGGGAACTGTCGGACGAGGATGAAGAAGCCTCCGTCTCCGGCCTCGAACGGCTCTTCAAGCAACCGGAGCCCATCGACTACAACCCGGCCATTCCGATCGAAACCTTCGATATCATCGTCACCGACGAATGCCACCGGTCCATCTACAACCTCTGGGCGCAGGTGTTGGAATACTTCGATGCCCACCTCATCGGCCTCACCGCCACGCCCAACAAGCAGACCTTCGGCTTCTTCAATCAGAACCTCGTCATGGAGTACAACCACGAGCAGGCCGTGGCCGACGGCGTCAATGTCAACTACGACGTGTACCGCATCCGCACCGCCATCACGCAGGCGGGTTCGACGGTCGATGCCGGATACAGTGTGCAGGTGATGAATCGGGAAACGCGCGCAAAACGTTGGGAGCGGCTGGACGACGAATTCGCCTACGATCCCGACCAGCTCGACCGCGACGTGGTCGCCCCGGACCAGATCCGCACCATCGTCAAAGCCTTCAAGGACAAACTCTTCACCGAGATCTTTCCTGGCCGAACCGAAGTGCCCAAGACTCTCATTTTCGCCAAGGACGACGCCCACGCGGAGAACATCGTCGAAATTCTCCGCGAGGAGTTCGGTAAGGGCAACGAATTCGCGCAGAAGATCACCTATCGCACCACAGGGGTGACGCCCAAGGAACTCATCAAGGCCTTTCGCAACAGCTACCATCCCCGTATCGCCGTCACCGTGGACATGATCGCAACCGGCACCGACATCAAGCCCGTCGAGATCGTCGTCTTCATGCGCGCGGTCAAATCCCGCACCTTTTTCGAACAGATGAAGGGCCGCGGCGTCCGCGTCATCAAGCCGGACGATCTCAAAGCCGTCACGCCCGATGCCACAACCAAGGACCACTTCGTCATCGTCGATGCCGTCGGCGTCTGCGAACAAGACAAGACCGACGCGCGTCCGATGGAGAAAAAACCCAGCGTCGCGTTTGAGAAGCTGCTTCAAGCCGTGGCCCTCGGGAACACGGAAGAAGACGTGCTCACCAGCATCGCCGGACGGCTGGCCCGTATGGAGCACCGGATCACGAAGGAAGATGAACAGGCCATCAGCAAAGCCAGCCTGTCTGCGTGCGGACACGCACAGGCAGGCGGGGGCCTGACTCTTCGAGACCTCAGTCGGAGTCTTGTTGAAGCGGTAAATCCAGATCGTCACCTGGAACATGCAAGGCAATTGCACAAAACAGAGTCACCGACCGATGAACAGGTCCAAGCAACAGCGATCAAGCTCATCAAAGCCGCCGTCACCCCGTTTCACGATCCAAAATTCCGCGAACTCCTCATCGAGATCAAAAAGAAAAACGAACTCACCATCGACCATGTGAGCCAGGATCAAGTCATCGAAGCAGGCTTCAGTGCCGACGCGTTGGCCCGTGCCCGCACCATCGTGCAGTCCTTCGAGCAGTTCATTACCCAGCACAAAGACGAGATCACCGCCCTGCAAGTCCTCTACAGTAAGCCCTATAAACAGCGGTTGAAGTTCGAGGACATCAAAGATTTGGCCAGCGCCATCGAGAAGCCGCCCTACCTCTGGAACGAGTCCCAACTCTGGCAAGCCTACGCCGCGCTGGAGAAGTCGAAGGTGAAAGGGGCGAGCGGCAAGCGCATCCTGAGGGACCTCGTCTCACTCGTCCGCTTCGCCACGCACCAGGACAACGAGTTGGTGCCATTTCCTGAGAAGGTCAACGTTAACTTCAAGGCCTGGCTAGGGGAGCAAGAGAGCAGGGGGAAGAGATTTACGGACGAGCAGCGCCATTGGCTGGAAATGATTCGAGATCATGTCGCAGCGAATCTTGCGGTTGACAGCGACGACTTCGAATACGCGCCCTTCGCGCAAGAGGGTGGGTTGGGGAGGATACATCAGTTGTTTCCAGAGGGTCTTCAGACCATAATAGAGGCGCTAAACATGGCTTTAGTGGCCTAGCGGAGGTATGTCATGACACAAAAGTCTCAAGTCTTGTTGGAAGAGGCTCTGAAGCTAACTGCCTATGAGCGTGCAGAAGTGGCGGAGCAGTTGATTGCCAGCTTGGATGAGGTTCCGGATACCGATGTGGAACAGGCCTGGCAAGAAGAAGTGCAGCGGCGGCTTGGGCAAATCGAGCGTGGCGAGGTGAAGACTATTCCCTGGGAGGAGGTGCAGAAGCGCCTGCGACATGGCCGGTGAACTGCCCCTCGAATTTCATCCCGCCGCCCTCGCCGAGCTAGAGCTGGCCAAAGCATGGTACGACGCACAGCGACCAGGTCTCGGGGGTTCGTTCTTCCACGAAATCACTGTTGCCGTCTCCCGAATACGAGAAACCCCGAATGCCTGGCCGGAATATAAGCGAGGAACAAAGCGCTTCCTTGTGCATCGCTTCCCGTTCGCGGTTATCTATAGCCAACACTCCAACCGTCTGCTCGTCGTCGCCGTGATGCATCTGAAACGACGGCCGGGGTACTGGCAGTCGCGGCTTAGATAAGCGTGCGGGACTTGTCTGAAGTGGGGGCGACCGATTCGCGGCTTGCCTGCGAATTGCACGCAAGCAGGCAAATCGTAGCATCGCGAAGGACGACTTCGAGTACGCGCCGTTTGCTCAAGAAACTGAATGGAGCGTTAGCTGCGTGAGTACAGGAAAATCGGACAAGAGTATCGCTTTTTCTACTAGCTGGGATGTCAAACCTCTCGGTGAAGTAGTGCAGCCGACCCGACCAAAGATAAAGCCCTCGGAGAAGCCAAACTTACCGTTCATCGGAATGGAGAATATCGAAGCTCATACAATGAAACTTCTCGGCACTGTGCCTGCCGGAACGATGAAGAGTTCGGCAGTCCACTTCCTGCCTGATGACGTGCTCTACGGCAGATTGCGGCCGTACTTGAACAAGGTCTATCGGCCGGATTTCGAGGGGCTATGTTCTGCTGAGTTCATTGTGTTTCCTAAGACGGAAAGTATCAGCAGCCGTTATCTCCAGTATTTCCTAAACTCGTCTTCGTTCGCTTCCTACGCATCACACTTGAACGCAGGTGATCGCCCTCGCGTTGACTTTGAACAACTGTCACCGTACCCGTTCCCAGTTGCGCCATATGAACAGCAACAACGCATCGTTGCGGAGATCGAAAAACAATTCTCCCGCCTCGATGAAGCCGTCGCCAATCTCAAGCGCACCAAGGCCAACCTCAAACGCTACAAAGCCGCCGTCCTCAAGGCTGCCGTCGAAGGGAAGCTGACCGAAGATTGGCGCATGCAACATCCCGACATCGAACCAGCCAGCAAACTTCTTGAGCGCATCCTCATTGAACGACGGGCGAAGTGGAAGGGCAAGCGGAAATACAAAGCGCCTGCCGAACCAGACATGAGTAATCTCTTTCCGCTGCCAGATGAGTGGATATGGGCCTCGACCGACCAACTCTCGGCAGGCCAACCATACGCGCTTGCGATCGGACCGTTTGGCAGCAATTTGAAGGTTAGTGACTACACTGCGAGCGGTGTTCCGCTTATCTTTGTTCGCAACATTCGATCCGAGACTTTTGGTGGAAATGATGCGGTCTTTGTATCGGAGCGTAAGGCAGAGGAGTTGAAGTCACACCAGATTTCTGGCGGCGATATTCTAATCACGAAAATGGGGGCCCCCCCAGGTGATGCATGTCTCTACCCTGAAGCGCGCTCTCGCGCTGTAATCACAGCCGATTGCATAAAGCTGAGACTATCACCTCTCCTTTCGGATAAGCACTTTTTCGTTCACGCAATCAATTCTCAAGTGGTCAAGCCACAGATCCTCGGCATAACCAAAGGTGTCGCTCAAATGAAGATGAGCTTGGCGCGCTTTTCTCGGATCGCGATCCCACTCCCACCCCTCACCGAACAACGTCAGATCGTGGCCGAAGTCGAGCGCCGCCTATCCGTCATCGAGAAACTCGAAGCCGCCGTCAGAACCAACCTCACCCGCGCTGAACGTATGCGGCAGTCCATCCTCAGCAATGTGTTTGCTGGCAAGCTGGTTTGCGCAAATACCAATCAGAGCGGTGAGCGAAGTGCTGACATTCAAATGGCAAAAAGTCTAGAATAGTCATATGCAGTCAAAAGGATTTACCCTATGAGCGAGAATTCAAAAATTGAGTGGACGGATGCGACGTGGAACCCAGTGCGAGGATGCTCCAAGGTTAGCCCGGGCTGCACGAATTGCTATGCTGAGACGTTTGCGGAACGTTTCCGTGGTGTGCCTGGCCATCCTTTCGAACAGGGGTTTGATTTGCGATTGGTTCCAGAGAAGCTTGCTGAACCTTTGCGGTGGCGAACCCCTAAAATGATTTTCGTCAATTCGATGAGTGACTTGTTCCACGAACAGGTTCCTGATGAGTATATCGTCAATGTTGCACGCGTAATGCGACTGGCTAACTGGCACACCTATCAAGTGCTGACCAAACGCTCGGAGCGGATGCGGAACCTGCTTGAGGGAAAGCTTCGGTTTGTCTCAAACCAATCCAATATTTGGTGGGGAGTCAGCATCGAAAATAGGAAGCACGGTCTCCCGCGCCTAGAACACCTGCGCGAGGCTCCGGCCCGAGTCCGGTTCCTGTCGATCGAACCTTTGCTTGAAGACCTTGGGACCTTCAGCCTGAAAGGCATCAATTGGGTTATTGTGGGAGGAGAAAGTGGCCCAGGCGCTAGACCTATGGCCAAGAGCTGGGTCTTGTCGATTCGTAATCAATGCAAACGCGCCCAGATCCCCTTCTTTTTCAAGCAATGGGGCGGAGTCAGAAAGGCCGCCACAGGCCGGACGCTGGATGGCAAGACGTACAATGAGTTTCCGGCTCGCAACCTTGCGACTGTTCCATCCGCAGCTGAGTTGTCGGCCATGCGGGAAGAGATTGAGTTTGTCTAGCGCTCATGCCTGCTGACGATTTCCACAACAAACCATTCGACGAAGGTACTCTCACTAAACTCCAGATCTTCGAGCTATATGCTCGTGAGTGGTTTCCAGTGTTCTTGTCGCTTGAGAAGCCTCGCCGCGCTGCCATCCACGTTTTCGACTTCTTCGCCGGTCCTGGAACTGATCTCGGAAATGAGCTCGGCAGTCCACTACGCTTGTTACGACAGCTTCGAAACTATCAAGGAAGCGACGGGTGGGACAAAGTCCGCATTCACGTCCATTTTTATGACGAGGATCCCAATAAGATCGCCCAACTTAACGAGAACATTGCTGCACATGGGCTGAATCTCCCGAACGTAAACTTCGACATCCAACCTCTCCGATTCGATGACGCCTTTAGTGAGTCCGCCCAAACGTTGGCCAATCCGCAAGCAGCCAAGCTGGTGTTCATCGACCAGACTGGCGTTGCTCAGGTCACACCTGAAGTGTTCCTCAAGCTGGTTAATTCGCCAACATGTGATTTTCTGTTCTTCCTCTCATCTTCGACTCTACACAGATTTTATGACCATCCCGCCATCAAGCAGAAGATCGTTCGACCGGACGACTACTATCACGTCCATCGCGCAGCGCTGGAGTACTACCGGAGCCTGCTTCCTCCCGATCAAGAGTATTATCTCGCTCCGTTTTCAATAAAGAAGGGGGCAAACATTTACGGCCTCATCTTCGGCTCTGCTCATCCGCTCGGAATAGACAAGTTTCTTGAGGTGGCATGGCGCAAGGATGAATTCAGTGGCGAGGCCGATTTTTCTATCAACCGCGAAAACATTCGACCAGATCAGTTACGGTTGCCGCTGGATGAGGTCAGGGCAAGCAAGATCACGGCTTTTGAAAGCGAGTTGGAAGGCTTGCTCCGGAGCGGCCATCTGTCGAACGAGGTTGATGTCATGCGAGTGTGCTTCGAAAACGGCGTGAAGAGGCAGCATGCCAAGCCTGTCCTGGCGAAGCTCAAAAGAGAGGGAGTCATCGATTTGAACTTCCAAGTTCCCGACGTGCAGCGTCTTCGTTCCCCACGCCCTATTCGTATGAGGAAGTAGCGGAATGTCTCCTTCATCCCAAATCGTTCAAAAACTCTGGAACTACTGCAACGTTCTTCGAGACGACGGGATGAGCTATGGCGGGATATAGATAAGGAGCGTATAGCTTATGGCAGATGGCTTATGGATGGAGCGTGATTCAATGGTTGATTCGGTGGTGTTATGATACTGCCCCATGCTGATCGCCTAGAGGTTCCTAAAGCCAAGGTGGTCGAGTATCTCCTCTCTTCGACTCATCGAGCAGGTAGGGGAAAGGCGGGGTTCTTTTCTGCATTCGGGTTTCAGGTGTCCTCATGGGAAGCACTGGCAGACGCCTTGCGACAACAGGCAAGGGACAACGCTGTGACCTTTTCGGAGGACACTCCGTTTGGCACTCGCTACGTGATTGAAGGCCCGCTTGCCGCGTCGAACGGCCGACAATTGCAAGTTCGGACGGTCTGGTTTATAGATGAGGGTGGTCAGGTACCGAGATTTGTGACCGCCTATCCCCTCAAACGGAGGATGCCATGATTCAGGAGTTAGAAGATGTGATTCTTGAGTGCGACCTCCCCAAGCACGACCTGAGGCGTGGCGATATCGGCACCGTCGTGCTCGTTCATCGGGGCGGCGAAGGCTTCGAGGTTGAATTTACGACATTGGATGGCGAGACCGTGGCCGTTGTGACGCTCTTGGCTGCTCAGGTTCGTCCGGCTCACAAGCGTGAGATTGCCCATGCACGCGAGCTGGCTGGGTCGGCATCGTAGCACCGCCTTCCTTGAACGCTCCTCGTATCAGGAGAAACGATATGGCCAACAAAGTAAAAGTCTGGTTCGATCCTGAAGGCGATTTTCTGGAAGTGCAGTTCAGCGACGCTCCAGGGTTCATGCGTCCAACTGCCTACGAGGCCGTCATGGAGCGCGTGGACGAGCACGGGCATGTGTTGGGATTCAGTGTCATCGGCGTTAGCCGGTTCAAGAAAGATCACCCTCTCGAAGCCGAACTTATGACCGGAACATGAGGCATGGGGGCTGGCTCCACCTAGCTGACGGCTCTATCAGATTTCCACCCCAGTGCGGCCCTAACAACGTCTTCCCTGACGTCCAAACTATCTGAACATGAGTCCCGCAGCTATCGTTCAAAAACTCTGGAACTATTGCAACGCCCTCCCTGCCTGCCGCGCTTTGCTTGGCGCAGGTAGGCGGGATGAGCTATGGCGACTGGCCTGCATTACTCATGAACGCTTCTGCTGCAAGCGCCGATCCGCTGCTGCGACACGCCTTCGTCCGGCGGGCTCGCCGCTCAGCCCTTCGACGTACTGCACGAGTACGACTCAGGGCTTCTCCGCTCCACGCGCCGGTCTCGCGACGCGGCTTGGCGCTTTCGCCACGAACCGCCATGAATAATGCGGGCTCGATCGAGCAGTTGACGTATTTGCTGGTCCTCAAGGTGGCAGACGAGCGAACGAAGAGGTACCCTGCTGAAAACTTATGGTGCTGAAATAGTGCGGGATGAACGATTAGTATGAAACTTCCGAATGCCGAGCGGGCAGTTGTGGATGTGCGAAAGCTTCGCCACTACTGTCTTAATGCCGAACATCCTCGCGGTCAACACAAGGCCCGCGTCTTTAAGAGCGCGTTGGGGTGGACAGCGGAGCAGGCAGAAGATGTGCGGCGCAGGCTCTTGGCGGCAGTCCTGAGGGAAGATGCCAGTTTTCTCGGTGCAGATGACTATGGACAGCGGTATGCGCTAGACTTTCCCATACAGGGTGCTGGTGGGGTGGCGACCGTGCGGAGCTTGTGGATCATTCGTTACGGCGAGGACTTCCCACGATTCGCCTCGTGTTATGTTCTTTAGCAGGGAGCATACATCATGAACCAAGAGATTCGCGTACTCGATGTGGTGGCGTTGACCGAGGATATTCCCGATCGGGGCTTGCTGCGCGGACAAGTGGGGACTGTGGTGGAATCGCTTGGTCCGGATGTGTTTGAGGTGGAATTTGCCGATAATGACGGCAGAACTTATGCCATGCTCCCCCTGAAATCCAGCCAACTGCTCGTGCTGCACTATCAGCCTGCGTGACGAAAACTTGGGATTCGAATGCGGGCATGCATGACCGGCGTATGCTCATTATGAAATGTATCCATTGCAAAGGTCGGATGATCCGAGGGACGGCTCCCTTTAGCCTGGACCGAACAGGCTATCATGTGTCCTGGGATGCCGTGCCGGCGTGGGTCTGTACCCAGTGCGGCGAGCCATACTTTGAGTCTCGGGAAGTCGAGTTGATTCAGAAAGCCTTGGCCGTCCGCGACCGGGAAAGCACCGCGTTGGCTGTGTCTGGTCCATCGGCATCAAAATAGTCGCTACAAGCTTGGCAAGGTCGAAGAAGGCAAACGTGTCACCACTTCTGCAAGAAGCTCTGCCGGATCTTACGGACGAATTAGCCACACTTCTCAGGAATAACAATGAGCTGGACTTGGTTGAACAAGTGCCACTCCTTCGACTCGTTGACCGGTGCCGCTGTGGTGATGACTTCTGCTCCACGCTCTATACTGCTCCCAAACCAGAGGGAGCTTACGGGCCGAATTACGAAAGCATCCCTCTGAATTCTTCTTCTGGACAGTTGATTCTCGACCTGGTTGACAGGAAGATTGTGTGTATTGAAATACTCTTCCGAGAGGACCTCAGAAGCAAAGTCCTGCAACTTTTTCCGCAGACTCCAGCAAGCAAGCGACTTCCTAAGTTAGGCAATCACTCTCAATGAGCCATTCAGCCATCGTTCAAAAACTCTGGAACTACTGCAACGTCCTCCGTGACGACGGCATGAGTTATGGCGACTACGTCGAACAGTTAACGTATTTGCTCTTCCTCAAGATGGCGGACGAGCGGACCAAGCCACCCTATAACCAGCCCAGCCAGATTCCCGACAAGTACAGTTGGTCCAGCCTGCTGAAGAGGGACGGCGACGACTTGTTCGACCACTACCGTCATCTCTTAGAAGAACTCGGCAAAGGGAAGGGCATGCTCGGCCTGATCTTCACGAAGGCCCAGAATAAGTTCCAGGACCCCGTCAAGCTCCGGCGGCTGATTGTGGATCTGATCGACAAAGAAGACTGGTCCACGATGAGCGCCGATGTGAAAGGGGATGCCTACGAGGGCCTCCTAGAGAAGAACGCGCAGGACACCAAGTCCGGCGCTGGCCAGTACTTCACGCCAAGGCCCCTGATTGTCGCGATGGTGGAGGCCATCGCTCCGAAGTCCAGCGAGACCATCTGCGACCCGGCTTGCGGAACCGGCGGATATTTTCTGGCTGCCCACGACTACCTGGTGAAGCACAATCCCAACCTCACCAAGGACGAAAAAAGAACGCTCAAGCAAGGCACGTTCAAAGGCTGGGAATTAGTCCAAAGCACGGCCCGGCTCTGCGCGATGAACCTGATGCTCCACGGGATCGGGAGCGACAAAGACTTGCCTATCGTCGTATCTGACTCCTTGGCCGCTGATCCTGGGGATCGGTTCGACATCGTAATGACCAATCCGCCGTTCGGGAAGAAGAGCAGCACAACCATTGTCGGCGAAGAGGGCCAGGTCTCCAAAGAACGGGACATCGTCGAACGTGACGACTTCTGGGCGACGACCTCCAACAAGCAACTCAATTTCGTCCAGCACGTCAAAACGTTACTGAAGCAAAATGGCCGCGCTGCGATCGTGGTTCCTGACAATGTGCTCTTCGAAGGTGGAGCGGGGGAGACCGTCCGTCGCAAGCTCCTGCACGAGTGCGATGTCCACACGCTCCTGCGTCTACCGACCGGGCTCTTCTATGCGCAGGGCGTGAAGGCCAACGTGCTCTTCTTCGACAAGAAGCCCGCGAGCGAAACTCCCTGGACCAAGAAGCTCTGGATCTACGACCTCCGCACCAACCAGCACTTTACGCTCAAGACCGATCCGCTCAAGCGCGAAGACCTCGACGAGTTCGTAACCTGCTACAACGGCAATCTCGACCGGCCCGACAAGCAGGCCGGAGGCAATCGACACACCCGCAAAGCCACCTGGTCCGAGAAGAAACCAGATGGCCGCTGGCGTGCCTATGACTATGACGAACTGATCGCCCGCGACAAAGCCAGCCTCGACATCTTTTGGCTCAAAGACGACAGCCTGGAAGACTCCGCCAATCTTCCCAACCCCGACATCATCGCCCAAGAAATCGTCGACGATCTCGAAGCGGCTTTGGAGCAGTTCCGTCTGATTGCGAATGATCTAGGCGGGGAGACTCCGACAGAATCCGTGTGAAAGGAGTCATGGATTGCGCGATACGGAACAGAGGTCTTGAGTAGGATGAACACGATTCCCCCTTTCACGGCTAGCCATGCGGCGCTCTTGGCGCGCTTTCTGTCGTCGCCGCAGCGCCCGAAGGACACATTGAACTATCCGCAACTGGCGGGGTTTTTGTTCGCGATGGCGAATGGGCCTGAGATGATCCCCCCTTCAGAATGGATTCCGATGGTCTTCAATGACCAGGAAGCCCGGCATGAGACTCAAGACGAAGCGGAGCAGGTACTGCACGCATTGCTGGCCCTCTACAATGACTGCGGTCAGGCGCGAACGGAGGGGAGCGCCTCGCTTCCGCCAGGCTGCGAGATCAGACCTGCGCCGTTGGACAATTTTGATGCTGATGCGTCGCTGAGCCAATGGGCGCAGGGGTTTTCAATGGGTCATGATTACCTTGTGGAGATCTGGGACGACTATACGCCGGAGGAATTGGATGCGGAGTTGGGCGCAATACTGATGGTGCTGACGTGTTTTGCCTCTCCGGAACTTGCCAGGGCCTATCACAAGGAGGGGGAGGGGACGACGAGCTTCGAGCAGTTTGTCGAGACGGTGGTCTCGATCTTCTCCGCTGCGATGCGAGAGTATGCGCACCTCGGACGGTCGATCTTTCAGGCGCGGCGTGAAGCGGGCGATCTTGACCATCAGATGCCGGCTCGTCCGAAGATCGGACGGAACGATCCCTGTCCCTGCGGCAGTGGGAAAAAATTCAAAAAATGCTGCGGTACGACCTGACGTCCGTGACTCTTTCGAAGGCCCCGCGAGTTACGCCTGCCGGGCCGCTGACCGTTCCATTCTCCTCCTCCACACGTGGTTTCGCGCATCTCTTTCCCGGACAGGAGCTGACGGCTGATCGCTTTGGGCTCGCGAACGCCCGTTGCGTCAGAGCTCCTTGCCGTATTTTTGCTCGTGGAGTTTTCTCGAGCGGGCGATCCATTGGTCGCGTGTGATGCGTTCGGGGAGCGTGTCGAGTTGGTCTGCAATCTGTTTCAAGTTCGTGGCGTCCCACTGCGCAATCTGTCGGAAAGTCACGATGCCCATGTTGTTGAGGGCTCGTTCGAAGGCCGGTCCGATGCCGCGAATTTCCGAGAGGTCGTCTTTCTCCGGCGAGCCAGAGGGAACTGGCTGGACGATCTGTAGCGTCAGTTGATCGCCGGCCGGCTGGATCGGGCGTGGAACGGCACCGCCGTCGGTGCGAATCCGGAGCACAGCCTGGACTTCGACGAGTCGCTTCCGGAGGCGGCTGATTTCTTCTTCCTGTTCGTTCACCATTTTCGACTGGCCCGCGAGCGCTCGCTGAACGGACTCGACGGAGTCGATGCGTTGCTGCAAGGCGGCGATGTGCTCGTCCTTTTCTTTCAGTCGTTGCTCGTGAGCGAGCCGCTCTGGCTGAAGCTCGTCGAGGTCAGAGCCGGTGTGCTGCGATGGCGCACTGTCTGATTGATGGAGCTGCTCGATTTCGCCGATGCGCCGGTCCCGATCTGCCAGTTGTCGCTCAACTTCATGAAGGACGGTTCGGTGCTGCGTCTCCCGTTCACTCAGTTGCACTTCGAGCCAATGGACGCGACCTTGTGCCGGCTCCAATTCCTGAATCCGTGCCTGGAGTCGAGCGGTCTCTGACGGGCGCTGTTCTAAGGCCGCAATGCGTTCGTGCAAGGGCGACAGTTCTTCTGCCTTACGTGCCAGGGCCTGTTGCGTCAATTCGAGCGCGGCATGGGACTGTAGAAGTTCTTCTGCTTGCACAACGGTTGCGGCTTCGTTGTCCTTGACCTGCGAACGACATGCGACCAATTCGGATTCCATGTCCGACCGGCGCTCTGCGGCGACGCGGAGTTCTGCTTGCGCAGCATGGAGCCGCGCGTTGCATGAGGCGAGCTCCTGTTGCGCCGATCGCGCGAGTGCGTCCGACGAGGTGAACTTGTTTTCATAGAGTTGGGCGGTTGAGGCGGTGGCTTCGAACTCAAGCTGAGCCAATTCCAGCGCCTGTTCTTTGACCTGCACAGCACTGACAAGGTCAGAGAGCTGTTGTCTCAGCTCGTTCACCGAGAGACGCTGTAAGAGCCAGGCAGTGATCCCGCCGATGCCCGCGGCGACGAGGAGGCATCCCAGCATTTGGCCGAGCAGCATGGTCATAGGTCGGCCTGTCCTTTCACGCGTAATTCGATACGACGGTTGTGTTGGAAGCCGGCCTTGGTCTGTGCCACTGACAGCGGTCGTGAGGCGCCATAACCGACGGCGGTGAATTGGTTGGTCAGGCCATGGCTGATGAAATAGTGCCGCACGGCATCGGCGCGGCGGCGGCTGAGCTGCACGTTATAGTCTGGCGCGCCATACTTGTCCGTATGCCCTCCGATCTCGATGATGGCCCGAGGGGCCGTACGCAACACAATGATCAATCGGTCCAATGTGGCACGACTCCGTGGGGGCATCACGGTCGTATTGGAATCGAATTCAATGGAGGCGCGCGCGAGAATCTCGTTTAATTTCTGTTGCAGTATGGGCGGGACAGGTGGAAGTGGCGCCGCAAGGATATGTTCCTCCAGCTCAAGTCCTATTTGCGCAAGGGGAGCCATATCTCGCAAGAGGATGGCTTTGGTCTGTTCGTTGTCGACCCGGCCGCTGAGAACGACCGAGCGGCCGTCGATGATGATCGAGCCATGTTCTGTCATATGCCCTAGGGTGGGGAGGATCTGGGAGATAGGACCGATCCATGCTGCAGGGCCCACTCGCGGATCCACCGTCAATTGATCGACTACGCGACCAGACGGCGCGCCATACAGCACTTGGGCTCGCTGAAGAATGACCGTCTTACTGGTTTCGCTGGGAAGCGAGCCGCGGAGGGTCAGAGTTCCGTGCTCTAAACGTGCATGAAAAGTGGCAGGGGTCAGGGGCATCGATGCGATTGGAGGGGGAAGGTGGCGTGGAAGGCAGAGGGCGGCCAAGAGACCGAGTGCAACAACACCTGCGGCAAGAATCGCTGCACGCATCATGGATTAACTCTCGGGCGGTAGTTGGCTATAGAACACTGTGAACCTACCATACTGAATAGGCTCATGCCAGGCAGGATTTAAGGCGTGCCGTTCATGATAGCTATCGGTTCGTACCGGGGACGATGAATATATCGATTTTCGATGCGTAGGCGCTCCATTCCTCTTGTAAGGCAGATAGTCATTTGTTATTCTTCGCCGCACCTTCCGACTCACGAACTATCTATCGATTGTCTTCCAAGGAGTGATCTATGGCCGGCATCAAGCGGGCGTTAATCAGCGTATCAGACAAGACCGGTGTGGTGGAGATGGCCAAAGGCCTCGTAGCGTTAGGCGCCGAGATCCTCTCAACCGGAGGAACGGCCAAGGCGTTGCGAGAGGCTGGATTGAAAGTGACGGATGTGGCGGCCTACACCGGCTCACCCGAGATTCTCGACGGCCGTGTCAAAACATTGCACCCCAAGATTCATGGCGGGTTACTCGGCCGGCGTTCGGTGCCGGCCCATGTCGAGCAGATGGAGCAGCATGGAATCGGCCCCATCGACGTCGTCGTAGTCAACCTCTACCCGTTCGAGGCGACAATTGCGAAGCCGAACTGTCCCTTCGAAGAGGCCATAGAGAATATCGATATCGGCGGGCCGTCGATGCTGCGCTCTGCGGCCAAGAACCACGAAGATGTCTTGGTCGTCGTAGACCCGGCCGACTATCAGCGCGTGCTCGAGGCGGCGCAGGCCGGAACGGTATCTCACGAGTTGCGGCGCGAATTGGCGATGAAGGTATTTCAACATACGGCGCGTTACGACAGTCTGATCGCCGGATATCTGGAGAAACAGGTACAGGGCAGCGAGGTCAAATTTCCAAAAATATTGTCCTTGCAGTTCGAGCGGGCAGAGATGCTGCGTTACGGGGAGAACCCGCATCAGCAAGGCGCGTTCTACCGAGAACTCCATTCGGTCGAGCCATCGGTGTCCCGGGGAACAATCCTGCATGGCAAGGCGATGTCGTATAACAATTTCCTCGACGCCAATTCGGCACTCGAGCTGGCGAAAGAGTATGACGAGATCGCCGTGGCCATTATCAAACATAACAATCCCTGCGGTGTGGCCTTGGGTGCGACGCCCGTCGAGGCTTATGTCAAAGCCCGTGAGACCGACCCCATCTCGGCGTTCGGCGGCGTGATTGCCTTCAATCGCCCCGTGGATCTGGCCGCCGCGAAGGAAATTACGTCCACGTTTGTGGAAGTGGTCATCGCACCGGGATTTGCACCGGATGCCCTGGCAGAACTCAAGCGCAAGAAGGATCTGCGGTTGCTCGATGTCGGGCCGCTCACGAAGGTGAAGCAAGAGGGCTGCGATCTCAAGAAGTTGGTCGGTGGCTTGATCGTGCAGGATCGGGATCTCGGCGTCTTAACCGATCTCAGAGCGCTGAGCGTCCCGACCCAGCGCAAACCGACGGATGAGGAATATGCGGCCTGTGCGTTTGCCTGGAAGGTCTGCAAACATGTGAAGTCGAACGCGATCATCTATGCAAAGCCGGGGCAGACGGTGGGGATCGGGGCCGGCCAGATGAGTCGGGTCGATTCCGTGAAGCTGGCCGTGATGAAAGCACAGATGCCGATCAAGGGGTGCGTGATGGCCTCGGACGCGTTCTTCCCGTTCCGGGATGGACTCGATGCCGCTGCGCAAGCGGGGATTACGGCGGTCATTCAGCCGGGCGGCTCGATTCGCGATGCAGAAATTGTCAAAGCCGCAGATGAGCAGGGATTGGCGATGATTATGACGGCTATGCGCCATTTCCGCCATTGACGGATGTTGAAACCGGCCTCCAGCTTCGTTCTCGGCTTGGCAAAATCCTCAACGTAGCCAGAGGCTACGCCTCCGGTTTTGCCTTCGCCTGCGGCCTTGCTGGAAGGCCGGTTTGAACATCCGTTCCGCGTGTACTACTCCATGAAACAACTGAGGAGTCGAGGGTGAAGATTCTGGTCATCGGGAGCGGTGGTCGCGAGCATGCCATGGTATGGAAGCTTGCACAAAGTCCCCGCAAGCCTCAGCTCTATTGTGCGCCGGGCAATGCAGGGATCGAATCCCTCGCGACCTGTGTGCCAATCAAAGCCGACGATATTGCCGGGCTGAAAACATTCGTGCAATCTGAACAGATCGATCTGACGGTCGTGGGGCCGGAAGCTCCGCTTGCGTTGGGCCTTGTCGACGAATTTCGCAAATCCAAACTCAAAGTATTCGGACCGACCAAGGGCGCTGCACGGATCGAGGCCAGCAAAGTCTTCTCTAAAGAGATCATGGCCAACGCGAAGATCCTCACGGCCAAGGCGCAAAGTTTTGACCAGGTCGCTCCGGCCTTAGCCTATCTCGATCAACATGAGCTTCCCGTCGTCGTGAAGGCCGATGGCCTGGCGCAGGGGAAGGGAGTGGTAGTGGCGACCACCCGTGAGGAGGCCAAGCAGGCCGTTCGCGACTCACTCGAGCATGCGGTATTCGGTCAGGCCGGTCAGCGCGTGTTGATCGAGCAGTTTCTTGACGGTGAGGAACTGACGATCATGGCGTTCACCGATGGCCGGACAGTGGTTCCGATGCTGCCGGCGCAAGATCATAAACGAATCGGGGATGGCGATACGGGGCCGAATACCGGGGGCATGGGCGCCTATTGTCCTGCGCCGCTCGGCACTATGGCGCTGCGCGAGCAGGTCACCAATCAGGTTCTCTATCCCGCGATCGAAGCCCTGTCTCGGATGGGCTGTCCATTTCAAGGCGTGTTGTATGCCGGGCTCATGGTGGTGAACGGGATCCCATACGTCTTGGAGTTTAATGCCCGGATGGGGGATCCTGAAACGCAAGTCGTCCTGCCGCTCCTCAAAACCGATTTACTGGAGGTGATTGAGGCCGTGGTGGAACATCGGCTCGATCAGCTCACCGTGGATTGGCATGACGAGACGGCAGTCTGCGTCGTGATGACGTCTGACGGCTATCCCGCTGTCTATCAAACCGGCCGACCGATTCATGGATTGCCCGCCACATTGGATGCGACAACCATGGTGTTTCATGCCGGAACGGCACGAAGGAATTCCGATGTCGTCACGGCTGGGGGGAGGGTGCTGGGAATTACAGGGCGCGGAAAGACCCTGGCTGACGCGCAAGCGGAGGCCTATCGGGTGACGAGGTCGATTGCATTTGAGGGCGCACATTATCGGACGGATATTGCGCATCGTGCATTCGCACATCGCGCGTAATGCAGCATGGGGCTGATGGTTCCCGCCATGGCAACGATCGATTACTATGATGCCGCCACCGTTCCGGTGCTGGCAGATCGAATGCGTCGCCTGTTGGGACAGAGCGGATTGCTTGCCCTGCCGACGGAAAGCTTCTACGGGCTTGCGGTCGACCCCTTCAATGAACAGGCCCTCACCAGATTGTGGCAGGTCAAGGGTCGGTCTGATGGAAAACCGATTTTACTCTTGATCGGAGAGCGGTCTCAGTTAGAACCGTTTGTGCAACGTGTTCCCCCGGCGGCCACCGTATTGATGAATGCGTTCTGGCCCGGACCTCTCACGATCGTGTTTCCTGCCGCCGTGGGGCTTTCCGATATGGTCACGGCGGGAACCGGCTCAGTCGGCATCCGTCAGAGTGCCTGGCAACCGCTGGCCGAGCTCTTGCGTCGAGTCGGTCCTGTGACAGGCACCAGTGCAAATCGTGAAGGCTTGCTGCCGTCCTGCACCGCTGAAGACGTCCAACAGAGCCTAGGTGACGCAGTCGATCTGATTGTCGATGCGGGACCGACCCCGGGCGGGAGACCATCCACCGTGATCGATGTACAAGGCCCGATTCGCATTGTTCGTGAGGGAGCCATCGCACGAGAGATTATCGTGCGCCAGTTGGCGTCTCATGGTATGTATCTCGACGGGGAGAGTCGGTGAAGTTCGTCGTAGCAGTTCACACTGAAAGGAGCCTGCAGATGGGTCACACATTAATGGTGCGAAACGTGGTGGCGGTGGCCGCCGTCACATTGTTTTCAATCGGTCTGTCCGGGTGCGATTACTGGCCCCCGGCGCTCCAAACACAAATCGAGCAAATCCGCTCAGAGCTGCAGAGTGCGACGGTGGAAAAGACTCAGCTGCAAAATCAACTCGCCTCGATGACGAAGGTGAGAGACGATTTGCAGACGCAAGTGGACGACCTCTCGCGGCAGAATCGCGAGAAGACGTCGATGATCAATAGCTTGCAAAATGGTTTGGCAGCGGCACAGGAGCGGCTGGCGAAATCAGCGAAATCCTCAGCCCCGAAGGCTGGCGCCGCCAAGACATCCGCCAAAGTCTCACCGAAGGCTCCGATAAAAAAGAAAACAACGGTCAAGGCCAGACACTAGCCTCGCTCGTCTCCGCTGCCTACTTGGCAGCGGAAGACGATGGCGTGCTCGTGGCTGTGCTCGACGATGCTGTTGATGCAGTGCTCGAAGGGGTGGATGCCGGAGTAGCAGGAGCGGCGCTTGCAGCCGTGGATTGCTCAGATGCGGTCACTGCGACCTCTTTTTTCTCCCCAGTCTTGGCTGCAGGTGCTTCGCTTCCTGAGGACGGTTTCATTTTGTCGGAGTAGTCTGTCACGTACCATCCGCTGCCCTTGAACATGATGGCGGGCGATGAAATCAGTCGCTGCACGTGTTTTCCGCACTTCTGACAGGTGGTCAGGGCGTCGTCCTTCATGCTTTGCTTCACTTCAAACCGATCCGCGCAGCCATCACACTGATATTCGTAAATTGGCACGATTTGTTTCCTCCTGCTAGAACAGAAATCTGATGAGACCACGTGGCTGAGCCCCCTTGATGAGGGAAGGCCCCAGTCTAAGTGAGCTGTTTGAATGCTGCGTCGAGACGATCCATTCCCTTCACAATCGTTTCCATGCTGGTCGCATACGACAGTCGAATATGCTGGGTGCTTCCGAACGGCTCACCGGGAACCACGGCAACCTTGAATTCCTGCAACAAATAGTTAGCCAGATCGGTCGGAGTGGAGAGTACTCCGCTTGGACTCCGCCTTCCGAGCAGTCCACTCACATTGGGGAATGCATAAAATGCTCCGCTGGGCATGCTGCAACGAACGCCCGGCATGGCATTGAGGCGCTCAACGATCACACGCCGTCGCCGATCGAACTCTGTCACCATTTTTTTCGTGAATGCATCGCCATCACGTAAGGCCACGACGGCGGCTTTTTGTGAAATGGAACAGGGATTGGAGGTACTTTGGCTTTGAATGTTCGCCATGGCGTTGAGAAGCTCTTTGGGGCCCGCGGCATAGCCGATCCGCCAGCCGGTCATCGCATAGGCTTTCGACACACCGTTGATCACGACGGTGCGGGCAGCGACTTCCGGCCCAAGGGCGGCGATGCTCGTGTGTGTCGCTCCATCGTAGAGGACCTTCTCGTAGATCTCGTCGGAAATCAGCAGAAGATCACGGCGTACGGCCAGCTCGGCAAGCCGTTCAAGCGTCGCTCGATTATAGGTTGCGCCGGTTGGATTGCATGGACTGTTGACGATAATCGCTTTGGTCCGTGGTGTGACCAGCCGTTCCAATTCCTGCGCGTCAATGGCGTAGCCATCCTCCTCACGGGTCTGCAAGAAAACCGGCGTGGCATCGTTCAGCAGAGTTTGGTCGGCATAGGAGACCCAATAGGGAACGGGAATG
>CXWL01015957.1_pt1 | contig 21889 bp, 10 predicted proteins | sample 590931 | NCBI WGS metagenome assembly CXWL01 (sample SAMEA3498368, study PRJEB10139) | groundwater metagenome | biome: water well; material: biofilm material | place: Germany | collected 2015-04-27 | reverse complement strand
CTGGTCATCTGGGCATCCCTGCGCCTGCCGATTTTTGCGGCAGGCGTGTATTTATTCCGTTTTCCGATTGCCGCTTTCATCGAGGAAAAATATGGGCTGGGAGCGGCGATGGATTTTGCGGTTTATTCGGCGAGTACGTTTGGGACAAGGCTCATGCTGTATCTTGCCTGCGTGGCCGCTCTGGGGCTGGGAATTTGGCTGGCAAAAAAATGGATAACCTCCGAGCTTTGGAGCTACATTCTTTCACTTTTCGGCGCGTTCATTATTGTTTATTTTTCATTTGCATTTTTATTGCTTGCATTCGCGGCTTTGCTGAAAACTTCCATCGTGGTTTTAATTCTGGCGGTCAACACCCTGCCAGAGAAGTGGATTCCCAGGGGCAGGATCATGAATCTTGTTTTCGTGGCAGGCGTCGGGTTGAGCGAGGCGTTTTTATCGCAGGCATATGTTTTCTGGTTGATGCCTGCGGNNATTGCCCCGCTCTTCTGGATTTTTTTGCTGACGCCTTATGACAACCAGAGAGTTCTTACGCTGGGTGAAACACTGCACGCCAGCCCAGCGGTGGAAAAATTTGCAGAAGGGGATTACAACTGGATCGAATTCAACCCCGCACACAACCTGCTTTATGCAGTTGGGCGCGGGACGAATTTTCTGCTGGCCTTCGACACGGGAAATCTCGACGTGCCGCCGCGCAGGTCGAAGACCGATATTGGAAAAACGCAGAGCTTTGCATTCAACCCCGAGCGGCAGGAAATCTACGCCTACGCGGCTGGCGCGAAACAATTGGATTACATCGACGCAGTGACTCTGGAAACCTTCCGCTCCGTACCTGTTACGAATATTTCACCGGGCGACGTGTGGGTGAACTGGCACGGCGGAACCAACGCCATTACCATCGCCTCTGAAGCGGACCTGGAAACTGGTACGCCCTTCGTGATGATCGACCACGCGAGCGGCGAAACCATCGCATCCATGCCGTTGCCGTTGATTCCAACCAACGTCACCTTTCATTCTCAAAAAAATATTTTGTATTTCAATTCGTTTCGAGACACGTACTTGATCTCGTGGGATATGGATTCGCATGAAATCGCGCAACGTATGGAAACCAGCCCGCGCACAGACAGGTTGATTTTCTGGCCTGGCGCATCCGAAGTGCTGGTGGCATCGCCATTGGAAGGAGCCATCCTGCGCTACGATGCGGAGACGCTGGAATTCAAAGGCAAGGTCAACACCAGCTTCGGCGGCCGCACGTTGACGATTGATTCCCAAAGAAATTTATTGCTGGTTGGCAACTTCATCAACAACCGCGTGCAAGTGATCGACTTAAATACCTTCGAGCCTGTCGCCAGTTTTTACATCGGCCCGTGGATCCGCACCATTGCACTGGATGTGGAACAAGGCATTGCGTACGTTTCGACGGTGCGGAATTTGTTCAAGGTTAAGTATGCGCTTGATGAAAGCAGGTAAATATCAGGTCTCTTGCATAAATATTTGCTGTAAAATGGGAGTGCAAGTGACGGTCACCCGCGAGGTGACCATCACTGGTTTGTGGATGCTAAGTAGACGAGAGATGACCATACCCTGATCGAATTATTTGGGATGTGGTCATTATTAAATTACGATCAAGGTAATGGCTCAATGTAGTAGCCATCAGCATCTCCTTCCGCCACCCATCCTGTTCTATTGTTCCTTGATGGCACACGGATCTCCCAGTACACATAAGCATCATTGCGTCCCGGTCGTGGGTAACAGATTGGCCCGCCGATAATTTCGAATTCAGTCCCTTCTGGTAATTTGTCAACGACATTATCTCCACCTTCGGGTTGGGAACGCAAAAATGTGGATGTACCATCTGTAAAAGTGATGCGGGCAGTGTCTCCTACTGCAACACGAGGACGCGGGGCGTTGGCACAGGCAAAATTATCCGCTGTTGGCACGTGTGCTTGAACGACGCCTTCAATCCCCGCTTCCGGCGCGAAGGGCAGCCAGCCAGTGATATAGGTGGTCATAAGTTCTGTCTGGTCAAACCCATAATCATTCCTTTCACCCTGATAAAGCTGATCCAACGAATAAACAGCCAATTGATTTCCCTGAGCGTTAGACAGGGTTAACTTTCCGTCAGACTCTCCGAGAGTTGCCACAAGTAAACCATCTGGTCTGGTTGCAAAATCAGAAAAATAGCGATTAACAGGGCGCTCAAATGGGATGGGGTTTTCCCTGGGCGGTATTGTCTCGCCAGTTTCAACGTTTAATTCATAATCTTTCGTCCAAAAAGTGGAGTTATCGATCCACATGGTTTCGCCAATATTCCAGCCGGAGCGAAATTGGGAGCCTGCGTATACCTCGATTTCACCATGGATTGTCCCTGTGCCGTCTGAGGTATTGAATACTACTGCGCGAAACGTGTCATCCACAAAGTAGCCAATCCATGCGATCCTTTCTCCGTCGGGAGACCAGTTTGGATAGGCCAGGCATAACGGCGCCTCAGATAATTGACTTGTATCAAATGCGGAGCTTGAGGAATCATCCATGCGGTAAATCTGCGGCTGAAAACACCCCGCCCCTTCCTGCATATGCTCGCCGGAGGTTTCGATGATCTGTCCCGTAGTATATGCCAGTTGAGTCCGATCCGGACTCAGGTCGGATTGAAACGTGTGCTCAAGGAGCAGGGTTGCCTCCCCGGTCTCCGCATCCGCCAGAATAATCTCCCTGCCCTCAAAATATCCATACGCTTCGAAAAGATACCACTCAAGATTGTTCTCGTAAATAAATTTCGAAGGGGAGGAAGAATGCCAGCCAAGCACTGTTTTTTCGCCTTCAAGCTCATTAACGATTTCGACAGTTTCGCCGGTATTGACGTTAAAGGAGCGCAATCTGTCATTCGCAGGAGAGTTTGCCTCATAAAACTGAAAGACGATATACGGACCGGAAGGTGAGTGCCCTTTGAACAACCCCGCTTCAGTGATCTTAATCAGGTTCCCGTTTTTATTGATGACGCCAAGCCCTTTTATGGGAACGTCACCCATATAGGGTCCCGGCGCAATACCCAGCGCGGGGCTATAGATCATCAACCCAGCCAAAGATTTCTCTGTGATTGGCTCCAATGTAGGGGTTGCTTGCGGGGTTATTTCTTCGGGTGTCGCTGTGGAAATGGAATCATCCGTGGCAAACGGCCCTGTCAGCGCCTGACATGCAATGGACGCAAATAAAATGGCGACGATTAGGAATCTCATCTTATTATTCATAGTGCTCTCTCTTATGCTAAGGCAGATAATATGTCACAACCAAAATCGGACGATTGGCAAGAGGAGCGTTTCCGCTCAAGAATTTCATATAGTCCGCTCCCATATCATTGTTATCGTCCTTGGTGAAATACAGACGGAATTGCGTCAGGTTGGTCTTATTGATATTATTGCGGCCATTGGCGGTCAGGGATACCCGATACCAACCGCTCGTGGGCGTTTTATTGAATGTGCCCACTTTTGCGCTGGAGACGCCAGCATTGAAATCTGCCAATTGCAGGCCAGCCGCAGAACCAAAATATGGTTTACGAATATCCACCAACAAGCCCCCAAGCACATTGAACGGATTGCTCCCGGTTGGCGGCCCGTTCTGCTTGATCTTGATGACAGCTGACGTAATCACAGCATTATCAGGAAGGTTGGCCGTATTGAAGGAAAGGATTACACGATACTGGCGATCGGACGCATCATCCCCAAGCTGGAAGATGGTTGCGCCGGGATTCATGGTGCCACCCTGATTGCTGGTCTCTGAAGACTCAAGAATCCAGCCATCCTGCGCCGCCGCAGATTTGAACGTGACACTGGTAGTTGGAACAGTTCCCTCATATGCCCCAATATCACAATGCGTCTCAACCGGACGAGTAACGCCGCGCTGATCCAGGTTGTTGACTGGAGGTACGGCGCATATGGCATCATCCCCTGTGTCAACAGCAGGAGATCCTGGTAATAAAGCCATGGTATTGGTAGGACCGCCATTATTTGCAAGTGCTTGCAAGGCAGGGTCTCCGCTCCGTGTGGAAGAACAGGAACCATCTTCCACCAGGTTATTGGTATTGGTCCCAATCGCGCCTAGAGCACCTGTTGTACAGTCGCCCCCGGAAGCCGAGTTGGCAATGATGGTATTAGAGTAATTCAATGTGCCTTCAGTGTACAACCCGCCACCTTTTGACGCCGGGGCTGAGTTTCCGGAAATGGTGCTGTTCGTGACGGTCAATGTATAGGCGAAGGGATTATAGATACCGCCACCTTTTGTAAGAGCGGAATTGCCAGAGAAGGTGCTATTCGCTATGGAAGCGCCGTTACTTTGTGAGTAAACGCCGCCACCAGATTGAGAGGCGGAATTGCCTGAGAAAGTACTGTTTGTAATGGCAAGCGTGCCGCTTGCCGTGGTATTAATGCCTCCGCCGTTTGTGCCTGAATTTCCTGAGATGGTTGTATTTGTTACTGTCAAATCGCCAATATTGTATATGCCGCCGCCAGGGTTTCCCGCGCTATTATTGGAGATGACGCTATTCGTTATTGTCAGCGCACCGCCATTATTGTATATTCCTCCACCCGAACCGGAGGTAGAAGTATTGTTGGAAATGGCGCTATTTAATATAGTCATCGTACCGTCGTTCCACAAACCGCCGCCATAAAAGGTATCAGAATTCTCCGAAAAGGTACTGCCCGTTATCGTTGCCGTACCGTTATAGTTGAGAATGCCACTGCCCATCGAATTATTTATGATGCTGGAATTTGATACGGTTAAGGTGCCGCCCCAGTTAAGAATTCCCCCACCGCCATTGCCAGTTGCGCTACCGTCCGAAATAGTGCTGTTTTGAATCGTCAAAGTGCCGTTATTCAGAATCCCTCCGCCGCCAAAAGCGGGGGATTTCCCTTTTGTAATGACGAGACTATCCAGCGTGGCAGTCACACCACTGTCAATGCTAAACACGCGCACATCCCCTGTTCCATCGTTGTTTGTATCACCGCTTATCGTTATCTGGGTCGGCAATGACGAGCCGCCAATGGTTATATCCTGAGAAATAGGTAGGGCGGCTGCGAGGTAAATTGTTTGTCCAGAAAGGCTCGAGTCAAAAACGACGGTGTCTCCGTCAGAGACATTACTAAGTATGTCTCGAAAATTGCAGAAAGCTGGATCAGGGCAAGGGTAGACATCTGCGGTGTTCGTTACAGTCCACGTTGTTGCTGCATGGACTGGTGTAACACCGACAGGGGCAAATATCAAAGAAAACATCACGATAAAAATGAGAAAGCGGCGAAATGTCCTATCTGCCAAAGAGGTTTTCCCTTGTCTATTTGAAAGATTATCTTGTTTCCTGGGATGAGCAAACATAATTTTTTCCTTTTGGTTTATGGTTCAGAAACTTGGAACCAGTCTATTTGCACATCGACTGGGATTGCNNCCCTTGGGCTCTACTCCGTTAAATAAGAACGAGATATCATTCCCTACACAGAACATTGTATAGTGATTGATGCTCTTGCCTGTCTTGATCGCAATCGAGGCGCCATTGCTGACCGGGCGTCTGTTTACTTTAAAGACCCATTTTCCATCGTTACCCACTTCCAATTCATACGATTTGTCACCGCCGTCTGAGCGACATACCAGGCTGACCTGCTGGGAATTCACGCCCTGGTTGTCGAACTCAATATCCAGGCGCACATCCTTATAGGTCTCTTCAGTGTAAGTGTAAAAGGCTGAAAGCCAGTCTTCTGGGATATGGAATATCATGCGGCTGTCTGAAAAGGTGGTTGTGACACTTTTGGGATCAGATTTGTTCTGGCTATTATTCGTGCTATCTGGGACGACCACAAGATACCATCGTGGGTCGGTATCGAATTCTTCGGTGAAATAGGGATTGGGAAGAAGGGGAGTTTCTGTTGGTACGGCTTCTGTCGCCTGCTTTGTTTGAGTTGGCAATGCTTCGACTTGGAACGGGTTTGTTTCCGTAGAAGTTTCTGTTTCTGGTGTGCCAAGCAAGGTCGTACATGCCAGACTGACGAACAACACCAGGGCGATGAGCATCAAAATGGGGCGGTGAACTTTCATGATATTCTCCTTAGTCTCCGTGTTCTGATATGAAAATAGGCAAAAACATCCCGAAGGATTCTTGGAATCCCACGAGTCCTGCGCGGCAACCTCAGGATAGTATTTTCATCCCTTCGACAGGCTCAGGATAAGCCTTCGGGGTGAAATCCCTTTTATGAATACTTTGTGGTTAATGCTCATTTCCTGCAACGGATTCGGATATAAAAAAACACTTTCCAAGTCATCCAACATCTTGCGCTACTTAAAATTAGATATTTGGAGGAATTATTATCCAAATCAAATAATAGTGTTGTATACTCAAAAAATCTGGTATCGTTTTTAGCCAATTTTGGAACGTGGGAAGAGAAGCATGTCATCCCCCTTTGCGGACTTATTGGGCAGTCACCTTCAACGCACACACACCAGCGTCAACCGGCTGGCGAGCCTTTGCGGCGTGCCGCAGAGAACCATCGCGAACTGGCTTAACGGCTATATACGCAAGCCCCATCAATGGCAGGCTATTGTTAAAGTCGCTGCGGCCCTGCACCTTACCGGGCCTGAAGCCAGTAAATTGCTTCGCAGCGCCGGTTACCCTTCTTTGCCCGACCTGTACTCCAACACGACAAGCCCAGTTGATCGCAAAATTCTAAGCTCTTATTATTCTTCTAATTCCGATCCAGCTCCCGCTCCCTTTCAAGTCATCACAGATATTCCAATTTTTGTTGGGCGGTCTATTGAGCTCGAAGAACTCAAGGATGCGCTTCTTGATAAGGACCGGCCGGCTATTTGCGGTATTCGCGGTATGGGCGGAGTTGGTAAAACCTCACTGGCGGCCCATCTGGCATATCAACTTCGAGAAAAATTTCCCGATGGAGTATTGTGGGCACACTTGGGCGCTTCGGACTCTCGTTCCATCCTGGGTACATTTGCCGAAGCATACGGCAGGGATGTGAGTCAATACAAAGATTTGGCAAGCAGGTCTTCCGTAGTAAGAAACATACTTGCCGAGAAGCGTACCCTCATCATTTTGGATAACGCCGAGAGCAGCGCCCAGGTACGTACCCTCTTACCACCAAGTACTGGTTCCAATGCTGTACTCATAACCACACGCTACGATCTTTCTGTACTGGATGGACGAAAGCAAGTGGCTTTGGAGCCGTTTGATGCTGCCTCTGATGATGCCATTCAGCTTTTCAAGCATTACCTTGGGCAGGATTTTGTCCATTCGCATCATACCGCCTTTCGGGAAATTGCGGATTTGCTAGGGTATCTCCCGCTGGCATTGACTATCATTGCCGGGCGATTAGCAGGCAGCATACCCAGCCCAAATGGACATGTAATCACGACCCTGCTTAATGACTTGCACAAATCCTACGCGCACCTGGATGCACTAACACGTGATGATATGGGGGTGCGCGCCTCATTTGAGGTGAGCTATGTTGGGCTTTCTTCCGCTCAACAGAGTCTATTCGCCACGTTGGGAATTTTTAGTGGCGAAGATTTTGGTTCAGATTTGGTAGCCTACCTAAACAACATAACTCTTGATATGGCCGAGACGGAACTAATTTTTTTACAGAAGTTAAGCCTTGTACAGAAAAATCACGCCGACCGCTGGCGCTTGCATCCTTTACTGCGGGATTATGCGCGCGAAAAAATGGAAGCCACACACCGAATCGCCCATGTGGTGGAAAAGACATTACTGATGTACCGACAGGCTGCTCGGAAAGAATGGATGTTCACCCGATCCCTGGATTCTGAAATTCCCAATGTTCGTTTTGCCCTGGACCAGGCCAGCCAATTAAAACTACATCGGTCACTCCTTGAGACGGCTCGGGCAATCTATCCGACATTGTACAATGGCGCATGGTTTTCGCTGGGAAACATTGTCTTGCAGCAGGCGCGCGAGGCAGCGCAGGCACTGGGCGATCATAAAGCGGACTTTTATTTGCTTAAAGAACTTTCCCTTATACAAATTGGGTTGGGCGACAACAAAAACGCACGGGAGAATTTACTTTTGGCGCTGCGGCTCGCTCGATCAACGCTCCGCGAGGAAGATGTTGCCGATGTTCTATCTGCTCTGGGAAAAATGGAACATGATACAGGTCATCGAAAACAGGCGAGCATTTACCTTGAAGAAAGCTTGGTTTTGGCGCGGAAATTAAACGACCCATATAGGGTCGGCCGTAGTTTGAACAATCTGGCCTTCAACTCTCTTGCTGAAGCCCGCTATGCGGAAGCCAGGAAAATGCTTTTGGAGGCGCTTGAAATATCCCGAACCCGGAATACTGGGGAAGCCATTCACAGAATTCTCATGAACCTCGGAGAACTTTCCTGGCAACTTGGGGATTGGGAACATGCGGAAGCCTTCTGGCGCGAGGCCCTGCCACTTGCGCATGCAGGCAAATATCGCGCTGCCACAGTCGCTTTGTTAGTCAACATTGCCAAAGTTTATGCTCTCCGCAACCAATGGGTTGAAGCCGAACAATCTTCCGAAGAAGCAATTAAACTGGCATTGGAGATAAATTCGCCACGCGTGGAAAGCATTGCCCGCGGTGAATTGGGACACATCCTTTACAAACAAAAAAAATATGACGCCGCTTTGGATCATCTTAACCAGGGCAAAGAATTGGCTATGATGGCAGGCGACATGGAAAGGAAAGGTATCGTTCTGCGTTACCTTGGTCTGCTTTATTTGGATCTCGGGCAATTGAAGGAGGCACGGATCGCTTTGGACGAGGCTCTCGCGACCGCAAAGGAAATCGGCCACAAAATCATGATTGCAGATATTCGCTTTGTTCAGGCGAAACTGTCGTCAATTCGCAAGAACCATTCAAAAGCCAGACATTTGGCAGATACAGCCATGAAAATTTACAAACGGTTTTCTCTCTCACGGCAATCGAATGAGATACAGCAATGGATACAATCCAAGCCAGAGGTATCTCACAAATAAAATTGCAGGATTTGTTGTTAACTGATATTTTGACAAACAAGTAGACATCATCCCCAGATTCATAAAAAATCCCGCAGGAGTTACCCTGCGGGATTTTGACTTACGGGGTTTGCATTTCGCAAACCGAGTCTTTTTCATTCCAACTACAGAAATTCGCCACACAACGGGATTCGCTCGCGCTGTATTGCGCGCAGGTGTTGACAGGCTCACTGCATTTGAGAGTTGTGACCCTCACTGTGGTACAACCCTCCCCGCTAAGTTCCGCGCTTGTGGGAATGCAGGATTTCAAGTCCGGGCTGTACACATATCCAGCGGCACAGCCGGGGTACGTTCCGCCTGTCATTGCCTGGCAGCATTGGAATCCTTCATTATAGACATAGCCAGCAGCGCACCCGGCAAAGGTCTGCGCAGCAAGTGAAGAGTTATCAATGCCATAGGGCGCGGAGGTTTCCCCGTTTGGCGGGGCGCACATCCCTGCCAATTCATCGAAATACAAGCCAGCCGGGCAATAGCCATTCGCATCCCTGCTGATGGCACAGGTTTGCTGGCCGCCCCTGTCAAGCATGGCATATCCCAGCGGACAGCCCGCCACAGTAACCTGACTGAGGATAGGCGTGTAATTACACATCCCCGTGGATGGGTCGAGGGTATATCCAGAATCGCAGACAGGGGTAACGCCTTGCAAGGATGGCCCACTTGTACAAGCCGTGTTGCACACTACGATTTCGTTCGTCGATTCAATCGTCTCCGGGCCGCTGCAAGTCAACTGCCTTAGCCCGCCATTGACCGCTTCTGTGCATATCAAACGGGTTCCACTCACCTCCCATGCCGAGTTGAAGGAAAGCTGAACAGTGGCATAGGTTTCACCCTGGGCGCAGTATTGATCCGTCACTGTGCCTTCGGGCAATTCACAACTGGCAGAGACATTAACGGCTGAAGGGACAAACGCAGAAAGCTGGCAATACGGCGCAATTGGCTGGGGATTTGCCACAGCGCAGCGAAAGCCCGTATCGCGTTCACTATCGCCTGGTTCATTAAAGCGGCGAATTGCAGAGGCTGTCTGGTTTGCAGAGGTTTCAAAAGAACTGCCGCGCACCACACGGTACTGTCCGCTTTCGGGGCCAGTCGGGTTGGCAAGAGGCGACGAGCCGTAATAGCTTTCATCGTACCAATCACTCACCCATTCAAAGGTATTGCCTGCCATATCCAAAAGGCCGTAAGGGCTTGCGCCTGTGGAAAGAAAAGCCTCCACGTTGCTGGTGGTTTCATAGCAATTGGCAAAGTTCAACAGATTACATGCGGGGGCATTATTCCCCCAGGGATAGTCGTTGCCGCTCGTCCCGCGTGCGGCCTTTTCCCATTGCGCCTCCGTCGGCAGGCTGCCCTGAGTCCACGCGCAGTAGGCCTGCGCTTGATCCCACGCCACACCTACAACGGGATGATTTCCAAATTGCGGATTGCTGAAAACAAGTCCGCCCAATTCCTGAGANNTTGGTCTGTTGAATCCAGTATTCATCCAAAGTAACATTATGCGAGAGCGCGTTGACGCCGTCGCCCATTGTGAAATCGCCAGCGGGAATATAAATCAACACACTGCCATCCACCCACTTCAAGGTTGACCCGTTTTGAGGTCCAGAAAGCGCCACAGGCACAAGCGTCTGAATCGGCTCCACAACAACTGGCGCTTCCGTGGGCGGCAGCGCTGTCGCTGTCACCACAATCACTTGCGGGGTTGGGGTTGCGCCACATGCCGACAAAACAAAAGCAAGTATCAGAATGCGCGCAGCCATCACGTATCGAGCTTTTTTCATTCAATCTCCTTTTCCTTGCATAAACAAGCCCTGTTATTATAAAAGAAAAATGCCCCGAGAATTTTCGGAAATCTTTGGGGCGTTGCGGTTAACGTTTACTCCCTGCGCCGTCCCCGGCGCAGGATTCCCTCGCACACCTGCCCTGGCGGGTGGCGCCAGGGACACGCCGCCGAGGATGGCGGCTGGAGCGTTAGCCGCTGAGGGCGTTACGGTTAGCCGTACTTTCTGATCTCATCCACCGCCTGCGGATTCACGAGCGAGGATGTGTCGCCAAGTTCCAACCCCAAATACGCGGCGCGGATCATGCGTCGCATCACTTTTGCATTGCGCGTCTTCGGCAGATCCGAAACAAACAGGATGGATTTAGGCGCGAGCGGCCTGCCCATTTCAGCGACGACCATTTCGTGCAATTGCAGACGAAGCGCTTCGCTTCTTTCTACCCCGGGCCTGGTCACTGCGAAAAGGATCAGTTCACTCCCCTTGACATCGTGCGGCGCCCCGATGGCCGCGGCCTCCACAATATCTACATGCCTCACCAAAATAGACTCGACCTCGGCAGGCCCCAAACGCTTGCCTGCAATCTTTATCGTGTCATCCGAGCGCCCGAGGATGTACCAAAGCCCATCGTTATCAATTGCCGCAAAATCGCCATGCACCCAGATATTTTCCCAGCGTGACCAGTACGTGTCCAAATAGCGCTGCCTATCCTTCCAAAAGCCGCGCGTCATCCCGATCCACGGCGCTTTGATGACCAGCTCCCCAACTGCATTGCGGATGGATTTTCCATTTTCATCCACCACATCCGCATCCATGCCGGGGCAGGGCGCGGAAAATGCGCAGGGCTTCAACGGCAGAAGTGGGTTGCCCATTACGATGCCGCCGGAGATTTCCGTCCCGCCAGAATAGTTGATAATCGGAATGCGCCCGCCCCCCACTTTCTCGAACAGCCACATCCACGGGTCGGGATTCCACGGCTCGCCGGTGGATGCAAAACACGTCAACGAAGATAGATCATGTTTCTTGAAATGCTCATCGCCCTGTGGGATTAATGAACGAATCAAAGTTGGCGAGACGCCCATTTGATTTATTTTGTGCTTTTCAACCAACCCCCACAAGCGGCTGGGCGTGGGGAAATCTGGCGCGCCATCGTAAATAAACATGGTTGCGCCAAGCAAAAGACTGCCGAAGACCTGCCACGGCCCCATCATCCAACCCATGTCGGTCATCCAATAAATGACATCACCTTGATGCACGTCCGTGCCGAAAGCCATATCCTGCGCGGCTTTGACGGGGAATCCGCAATGGGTGTGGAGCGCGCCTTTTGGTTTGCCTGTTGTTCCCGAAGTGTAGATGATCATCAACGGGTCTTCAGCGGAGGTAATTTCTGTCGAAGCAGTATCAGGCTGGGGCGCGGTCAGAGGCGTCCACCAGTGGTCGCGTCCCGCTTTCATATTTATATCCTGCCCGGTGCGCTTCAAAACAATCATGTGTTTCAAAGTAGGGATTTGTTCAGCGGCTTCATCCGCAATGGATTTCATTTCGACGGGCTTGCCGCGCCGAAATGCGCCGTCTGCGGCGAAGAGGGCTTTCGCGTCCGCATCATTCATGCGTGAGGCGATTGCGCCCGCGCCATACCCAGAAAACAGCGGGAGAATAATTCCGCCAATTTTTGCGATGGCAAGCAGGGCAATGACAATTTCGGGAGTCATCGGCATGAAGATGCCAATGGCGTCCCCTTTGCCGAGACCAAGCGAGCGGAGTGCATTCGCGGCTTTATTTACTTCTTTATAAAGTTCTTTGTATGTGAGTGTTTTTGTAATTCCTTCTTCGCCCTCAAATATAACTGCCAACTGTTCACTGATTACTGATGACTGGAATTTATCCACACAGTTATGGACAATGTTCATCTTTCCACCGACGCACCATTTTGGAAATTGGATTCCCTCGGAGAGATCAACCACACTGGTGCATGGTTCATAAAATTGAATATCGAGATATTTGAAGACTGCGTCGGTAAACCATGAGACCTCTGTTGTTGACCTGTGCATGAGTTCGTCAAAATTCTTGATGCCATGCGCGCGCATGAAGGCGGTCAGGTTCGCATGTTCGATGTGCTGCGGGGTTGGCTTCCAAACGATCTGGCCGCCGAAGCCTGCACTGAGCGAAGCCGAGGCGCTGAATTGTTCGGTCATGGATATTCTCCTTATAAACGGGATAGCCAGATTTTATCTCAAAGCGTGGATGAAACGGACATCCCGCCATAGCTCTTTGAATGAAGGGAATAAAAAATGAAAGTCGTCATCCTTCCCTTTGCAGAGATGGATGACGACTTCAACTATTCTGAGAGCCAACCCATCGTCAGCCGGGGGCTGGCGATGGGTTGGTATTTCAATTTATGGCGTGACGAGCGGGAAGGGGGCGAGGTTTATCCACTCGGATACCCCGGCGGCGTTGATTGCGCGGATCCGATAATAATAGGATCTGTTGCGGTTCCGAGTTTCCACGCGGGTTGTGACGTCGGCTCTGACTGTGTTGATATTCAGGCCGGTTGTGAAGACTGGGTCGGTGGCGCGTTGAATCTCGAAGCTGGCTTCGTTGTTGGAATTGTCTGTCCAGGTCAACGTGACGGTGGCGTTGTTTCCGTTTATCACAGCTGTGCCCGTAAAGTTGGAAGGAGCTGCGGGGGCCAGAACACCCATTGTGAACGTGTTTGAGTAAGTTGATGGACCTACTCCGTTCACAGCCATCACCCTGTAGGCATAGGTGTTGCCTGCCAGCACGGTGGTGTCATTATAGGTTACGCCGCCTGTGTTATTCCTGCGTGGAAGGGTTGCGAGCAGGGCGAATGGCCCACCGTTTTCAGAGCGTTCAAGCACGAAGTTGGCTTCGGTGGTGGCGTTGTCTGTAAACGTCAGGCGGATGCGGAGGGGGTTGCCCAATAATGTGCCTGCCAGGTTGGTTGGAGCTACTGGCGCGGAGCCAATAGCCATGCTAATAACGTTTGAAGGGGCCGATGAGCCTGCGGCATTTATAGCCACTATGCGGTAGGCATAGATATTGCCGTTTGCCAGAGTTTGCGTTGTATAGGTCATACTGCCTGTGCCAGCCCTGGCTTGGAGGGTGGTAACCATGGCGAAGGGGCTGCCGTTTATGGAGCGTTCAACCACAAAGCCGGTTTCGTTGGTGGCGTTGTCCAGCCAGGTCATTCGGATTCGCGTCGGGTTGGCAAGCAGGGTCGCCGTCAGGTCGGTTGGGGCAAGCGGTGGGGCAAGAAGCGTCAAACTAACGGAATTGGAATAGCCTGAGGGGCCTCCCGCATTTACAGCCATCACTTGATAGGTGTAGGTGTTGCCGGCAATCAGTGCGGTATCCGCGTAGCCAATGGTGTCAGCAGGTAAAGTGGCAAGCGCTTCAAAGGCTCCACCGTTCACAGCCCGTTCGACCACAAAATTGGCCTCATTGTTCGCATTGTCGGTCCACGCCAGATCAATTTGCGGACCGTTCTGTAATACTGCGCTCAACCCCGTGGGAGGCGCAGGCGGCACGTCTGGCGTTGTGGCAGTGGCAATGTTGGATGGAGGCGAGTCGCCAGATACATTGAAAGCGAATACCTGGTAGGCATAGGTGGTGTTGGCCGCAGCGGATGGGTCGCTGTAGGTTGCGATATTTGCGCCCACGCCGTCAATGGCAGTGAACGGGCCGGGAATTCCATTTGTCACCAGCGCACGCTCGATTCGGAAGCCGGTTTCAGTGGCGGCGGTGTCGGTCCAACTTAGATCGATCTGGCTTGCGCTGACGGCTGTGGCGGTTAATTCAGCAGGAGCGAAGGGCGCTGGAGGAGACACAACGATAACGTTCGACCCAGCCTCACCCAGCGCGTTGAAGGCAATGATGCGATAGCTGTATGTGAAGACGGGAGCAGTGCTTAAGTCGGTGAACGATGTTACATTGGGCTGGGTTGTTCCAATGACAGCATAAGCTCCACCGTCAACAGCCCGTTCGATTCTGAACCCAATCTCATTTCTGGGGTCTCCCCAGGTTGCTATGTTTTGCATATCCACTGGAGTTCCGTCTGTCCAGGAGAGCGCAATGGGAGACCCGGGAACCGGGGCGCCTTCGGCAGCCAAAACAGACGCTACTGGAAGTTCATTATTTGGGTTGACGGCAAGCGGCCGCATCATATCCATCTCTTCATGGCTGAGGATATGGCAGTGCCAGACATACTCCCATCCGTAGTTGGTCATGACATTGAAAATACCGCCAGGGATGGGGTTACCGAACGCATCGGTAGGATTGAAACCAATCTGCGAGCCTTCCGGCATCATTGGGTTCAACAGGCGTTCGCTGTTCGGGAGTCCGAACGGCATCTTCGGGAGGACTGGCCTAAAGGCCACGATCGTATCTTCGAGCGGACTGATGCGAACCGTATCCTTCCAGCCTAACTCGTTCGGGTCGGGCCGCCTGATGATGCCATCCCAGCCGACGCGGTTGATAAGCTGAACATCGAAGAGATGGAAGTGGATCGGATGGGTGTCCACCCCGTTGTGAGTGATTTTCCAGATCTGCGTTCCATCGTCTGCTGTAGAAATTGGAGTTAGTTCAACGCCTGGCGGCAATACGATTCCATCGAGAATTTCACTCGCCGGGTTGACATACGGGTACAAGATCATATTTTGGATACCAGCGGTGGCATTGGGCGCTTCAAGACCTAAATAACCGCTCATGCGCCCGTATTCCCGTTCAAAGGCCTCGCCCATTTCATCCTGAATCATCTTTGGTTGGAGCGGGACAGTGAGTGAAGGTCCGGTGGGTCCGCCAAAGAGGGTTTTGAAACTGAACGATGTATTGAAAATTTGAACTGTGCCGGCATTTGCGCCGCTAAGCGCGAAGGATGTGCCGTAGGCTGAGTTGTAGGCGCTCTGCCCGACGATGATGGGGTTCTGAGATGATTCGAACACGCCAGAGCCATCAGTCTTATGCCTAAATGCATCCTGAAGAGGAGCAAGTTGGAAGCCTTGGCCCGTTCCAGCATTCACCTTGATCTGCATGATGGTGCGGGTATTGGGCCCATAACCAGCAAGGGTTGAAGGCGCGCCGCCTGTTGCTGTCAGGTCCGCATTTCCGGTGTAATAATCGTAACGTGGGTCACGCGCCGGGAAAGCCGCAGGAGCGTCATTATAGAGGATGAGGGTTTGGCCGGCATATTGTGAGAGGTCGATGACAACATCCGCTCGTTCGGCTGGGCCGAGCAGAAGCGAGTGCTTGTTGACATTACCGGCGTTGAACACAGTTGGATCCGTCACCCAGGTGATCGGCTGGTTCGGAATTACCACCGGCGCCGGCAGGAAGCCGCCCTCGGTGCCGATCTGAATCCAGCTTGGCCCTGCATTGCTCATGATGGGGTTGGGGAAGATCGTTGTATCGTCCAGCGCAGCCGCTACCTCAGCAGGGTTAAGCGCTACCTCGGTGCATGTGACGCCGGTCGATTCTGGCGCTGGGTTGGGGTTGGTGGCAGAATTGCATACAACACCGTTTGCATCAATGGCTTTATAGAGTTGCAGATTCCAGAAGCGGTCATTGGCCGCATTCAGAATGCGCAATCGGTAGGATTTCGGGTCTAATGTAAGTGTCGGATAAACCGTACCATTGACGAGGGGCGTATCGTTGAACGCCTCCATACCCATGGATACGTTCGGCACACCGGGCATCAATGGCGGCTCGCACCACTGAACATCTGGATCGCAGTTTGGATCAAAGTAGGGATTATCAATTGGCGGGTAGGCAACGTTGGTTGTAGGCGGCCAGAACCAGGGGCCATAAGCCCAGCGGCCAAACTCATTGACGCCTGAGGGATCGCCTGGGTTCTGCGCCGGCACATAAACATGCGGCACCCATAAGTTACCTTCGCCGCCCCAACGAGCGGTATCCCAGGTGGGATCCTGCATGGAAAGCTGCGCATCGTTAGGAACGAAAGTTTTATCCTGGATGATAAGCGGGATCTGATCCGCAGGGATGATTCCGTTGCTAATGAGCGCCTGCTCTGTAGAGTCGGTGATCAGATAGCCAGCAGCCTCTCCCGCATAAACATTCAGGCGGGTGATGCCCCAGGCATGATCGTGATAGAACATAAGCCGGGCGCTTTGCTGGTTGGTATAGTAGAAAGTCTGACAGCCATCGTCAACCGCGCCGCAAACATCCATATCCGGTACGTTCTTAACGCTCACACCCTGAGGATAAGGAGTATTTTCGTTTGCAGGAGTGATCCATTGATGCGGGGTTCCATCGCTGATCCATGGCGTGAGGCCGCCATGCAAGTGCAATGTGGCTCGGTTCTCTGTGTAGCAATCGGCGGGTTTGGGAATCGCTCCACACATGGGGTTCTGTGGGTCAGGTTCTGCCATTTCAGCCATATTTGGTCCCATGCCTGAACCCATGACCGTGGTATCAACCGGAAGGAATAAATTTCCTTCCGCACCGGTTGGTAGCAGGTTACGGAACAGGATACGCACGGGCCGGTCTTTTGTGGCAGAGATCAACGGTCCCAGGTAGTGAGGTAGCGTTCCACCCATATTGGCTTGCCGGTAACCTCGCAGTTGAGTTGGCGGCATATCCGAATGCATCTGTTCGGTATATTGCACCAATTCGATTTCATAATAATCAGAGCCAGGATAGGTGGTTGTATCTGGCGTGGCAACCGGAATGTACTGGCCGAGGTTGTTCGCAGCATCTGGTCCCAAGCCGGGCAGGGTATCGACGAACTTGCGGATACCAGGCGTAACGTAGCCGCTGCCGCCATTAACTAATGTAATTGCGCTGACAGAGCCAGCGATGGTTGTCACGGCGGAAGCTCCAGTCCCTCCAGAGAATGAAACATCCGGAGCGGATGAATAGCCAGAGCCTGCATTTGTGAGAGTGACGCTCGTGACCGCGCCGCTAGTTGTATCTACGACTGCTGAACCGGTCGCCCCGCTGCCATCTCCTGTGATCGTAAGGGTTGCAGTAGTATAACCAGCGCCGCCATTTGTCACATTAATTGCAGAAACCGAACCGCTGGTTGTATTCACAGTGGCGTCGGCTGTGGCGCCGACCCCGTCGCCAACAAAGGAGATCGTTGGGGGAACGGTATATCCCGAGCCGCCATTCGTGATGTTAATTGACGTGATGGGGCCATGGGTTATATCAACCACGGCATCCGCAGCAGCGTCCACGCCGTCACCTGATATGGTGACAGTAGCAGTGGAATACCCGGAACCGCCATCGATGATATTGATGCCGCTGATAAAGCCAGACGGATCGATCACCGCTTCGGCAGTGGCTCCCACCCCGTCGCCATCAATGATCACGGTAGCCGCGCTATAACCGGAGCCATTATTGGTCAGGGTAACAGCGCTGACATAGCCAATCGGCGTTACAGTGGCTGAAGCCCCCGCGCCGACCCCATCCCCCACGATATCAACGGTTGCGGATGTATATCCAGAACCACCGTTCGTGATAGAAGCGCCATCGACAAAGCCGATTGGGGATATGGTGGCTGTAGCCAACGCCCCGGTTCCATTCCCCGCGATATCCACCGTTGCAGTGGTATACCCCGAGCCACCGTCAATAACGGATGCGCCGCTAACAAAACCAATCGGCGATACAGTCGCTGTGCCCGCCGCGCCAGAACCGCCGCCGCCTGAAAACACAACGGAAACGGGTTCAGTGTAACCAGACCCGCCGCCAACGAGCACAAAGTCTGTAACCGAGCCTGAGATCGTGGCAGTTGCCGAAGCCCCTGCCCCGCTGGTTACAACCGCGCTGGAAATTACAACGGTCGGAGCAGTTGTATAACCAACGCCGCCAGCATCCAGCGTTAAGCCTGAGATCGTGCCAGTCGCCGGGTCAACAACTGCCGAAGCCAGCGCGCCTGTCCCATCGCCTGCGATTTCCACAATCGCGTCAGGCAGGCGAAGAGGGCTGTTGGCATAATTTGGCGAACTAAAATAATGCGGAACCTCACCCGCCGCCGGCATCTGGGCCTTATCAATTTCAGCGGGAGCCAGGTTTGCATCAGCCTTTACATCCTGTGCCTGTACCTGGCTATACCCCCCAGACATAAGGCTGATGATTAATAAAACATTGAAAAACTTACTGAGTCTTGTTTTCATGTGAAATCCTCCGGGTAAAATGAAAAGATGATTAAGGATGAATTTTTTTGTTGTTTCTTTGGTTTACCTCCGGTCATGCCATAGAAAATTGATCGTCGACCACTGCGTATATGTCTTCCACACTTTTGACTTGAATCCGCTGCCTGCCATAGACTTCCATAAAATTTTCGCTCAGGCTTACCAGGATGACTTTATTCAACTCCGGGCAATCCTGTAACAATTGTGCCGACAAATGCTCGTCATATCCGCGCTCTTTGCGGGAGAGAATAACGATATTTGGATTCGCCTCTGCCACTTTTCGAGACACGTCTGGGATGGTATGGCATTCAGATACCAGAAGAACCATCCACTCTTTCTCGTCCGTTGTAAGGTATTCCACCGCGCATCCAAGCAGGCTTTCACGCCTTGAAATAACAACAACTTTTGGCTTAACCGAAATCATCAAGTTTTCCACATTAACCAAGCTTCCCGTTTTATCCAAATCGTATTCACAGCCAAACCCGGCTGGATACGACAAGGGTATCTCAGCGCCGGGCATCCGTACATCCACCGCGCCTAAACATTGGGAATAAAAAAGGCCACCCTTTTCGGGTGGTCTTTTGGGGAAAATAATTAATCCCCTGGTTAATCCTATTTAACCAAACCGCGCTCTCTCGCAAAAGCCACGGCCTCCCTTCGGTCCTTAAGGCGCAGCTTTTCAAGGATGGAATGCACATGGAATTTGACCGTGTTTTCGGAAAGGAAAAGTTCCTTCCCGATTTCCTGGTTGGTTTTCCCGGTCGCGATAGACTGAAGCACATCCAGTTCCCTTCGTGTCAGCGTGGGGGATGCCTGGGCAATATCGGCTTTCTTCGTATGGGATAGTTCCTTCATCAAGCGCAGGGTCATTGCCCTTGAGAGAGCGCTTTCCCCTTTGTAAACCGATCGTATGGCAGAGACAAGTTTGGACGGATGCATGTCTTTAAGTAAATATCCCCTGGCTCCGCTGCGAATTGCATCGAACAGGTTTTCATCCTCATCGGTCATGGTCAGGAATATGATATTGCAAATCGAATGTGCGCCGAGGATCAGGCGTGTCGCTTCTGCCCCGGTGCCATCCGGCAATGTGAAATCCATCAGGATAATGTCCGGCTTGATCCTGCCAGCCATCTCAACAGCGTCTCGAACCGTACCGGCCAGGCCTGCGATTTCCATATCGGGTTCTCCGCGAATGATCGATGCCAGACCTTCGCGAAAAAGAACATGGTCATCTACTATCAACAATTTCATTTTTCACCATATTAAATTTATAAACAACCCAGGGTTAATAATTCACCTTACACGGAACGTCCCAAAGGTTCTCGTAAAATAAGCCTGTTTGTAGTCTAAACCTCACCGCACTGGCGCGCGGCGCCAGTGTCGGGACGGCGCTCAACATCAGTTAATAATTCTCAATCGGTAGATTAATCAGGATATTAGTTCCTGAATCTGGCGCGGAAGTGATAGCCAGTGTCCCATCCAGCATTTCGATTCTCTCTCGCATGAACCTTAATCCATAGTGACCGCCTGGCTGAACGTTATTTATTATATCAAACCCGCAGCCATCATCGGAAACAACAAGAACGAGGCAGTCATCGCTCCAAACGATCTCGATGGACACCTTGCTGGCGCGGGCGTGTTTTTCGATGTTGTTCAAAATTTCCCTGTATACGTAAAACAACTGGCGCATCCGTTTCGCTGACTGCGGTCGTGGTTCGCCCCTGCTGGAAAAATCGACCTTGAAGGTTGAGCGCTCCTCAATTCGGCTTACATACCTGGCAAGCAGATCAGAAAGGTCGGAAGAATCATCCGATTGAAGCACGGCGAGCGTCCCGCGCATCAGGTCGAAGGATTCATTTGCAACCTGGCTCATGCGCTTGATTTCCCGGGTAATATCCGAATCTTTGAAAAGCCCCTTATCCAGCATATATTCGAGTTTCATACGCAGGTAGCTGATATTCTGCCCAACCGTATCATGCAGGTCGCGCGCGATATCCAACTGCATGGTGTGGATGGTCTGGGTAAGCAGCTTTGTCCTCCGGTCATGATTCCTACTGGCTTCTTCCGCCTGTTTTCGTTCGGTAATATCCTGTTGAATCGCAATGAAATTTTCGATCTCGCCAGCCGAATTAATTACCGGCGTAATGGTTTGCTCATCGATGTAAAGGGTGCGGTCTTTGCGGCGGTTCGTCACCTCCCCATGCCATACATTGCCGGAGAGTATGGTTTCCCATAAACTTTTGTAAAAGGCCGGGCCATGCACGCCTGAGTTTAATAATTTCGGCGATTTACCCAGCACCTCGGGAATGGAATAGCCCGTCACACGGGCAAAAGCCTGGTTTGCCCAAAGAATCTTCCCCGCCTTGTCAGTGACAATGACTCCATTCGCCGCGGTCTCCAACGCCGTGGTTTGGATACGAAGCTGGCTTTCTGTTTGCCTGCGTTGAATAATTTCGGCTTCACGTTCCGATATCACTTTAAGCAGCGGACGCAGGGAAAAAAAATACAAAAAAGGCGTGGCGAGCAATATCATTAAAGTTGCGTCGAGGATCGAGAGCCGCAGATAGGACATGGAATCCATTGTGCCTATCACCCCCATCACGATCACTTCAGAAACGAACAATCCTATAATGATGATTGCAATAAACCTAAAGGGTGTTGAAAGTTTTATCATTTTACGCATCCAATGGGGATTCAAGAGATAAAAAGAGACGCCCTGCCAACCCCAGCAGCGCAACAAAAAAGTGATTGTCACCTTATTTCCAATAAAGACTAATTGACTCACCTTACGCACCGCGCATGATTCCCTCCCGAAGGACACACCGCACTGGCGTACGGCGCAAGTGTCGGGACGATGTGAGCGGAGCGAAGGGTCTCTGGGATAGTCGTAGAGACCCTTCCCCCTTCGG
>CXWL01013554.1_pt1 | contig 21896 bp, 20 predicted proteins | sample 590931 | NCBI WGS metagenome assembly CXWL01 (sample SAMEA3498368, study PRJEB10139) | groundwater metagenome | biome: water well; material: biofilm material | place: Germany | collected 2015-04-27 | reverse complement strand
CATTGCTGTAGAGGGGTCAATTTTGCGCGCCGAACGGGGGTCAGTTTTCAACGCCGATTGACATGGACTCCGTGATTTCCTTAGTTTCCACGGGTTTCCGGGCGCGCGAGTCTGAAACTTCGCGCGAAATGGGGAATTCGGACTGTGATTTTCAGCCAGTTGGGGTGCGAATGTTTAGCCGAGCCGGGCTTTATTGGCTTCGCGGGTGATGTGGTTTGCCCACGCCTGCAACAGCTTCCGGCGCGGCTCCAATCGCTTAGCGGCGTTGTAAGCGCCCCGCACGCGGTCGCGTTCGTCATGCGCCAAGCAAAGCTCGATGTCGTCGGCGGGCCATCCCTCTTCATTGGCCCACGTCGAAAAGTTGCGACGAAAACCGTGGACGGTCGCGCGCCCGCGATAGCCGAGCCGATACATCGCGAACAACATCGCATTGTTGCTCATCGTCACGCGGCGGCCCGGCGTGGTGCGATGGACGGGAAAGAGCCGCGCGCCTTCGCCGGTGATCTCGTGGAGCTTCCGCAGCAACGCGCACGCCTGCTTAGATAGCGGGATCATATGCGGATCGCCGGACTTCATGCGCTCGCCGGGAATACGCCAAAGCGCGCTCGCGAGCTTCGACTCGTCTTCCCAATCTGAAAACTCATCCCAAGTCGCGCCGAGCACTTCCATTGTGCGGGCCGCCGTTAGCAGCGTGAATCGTAGCGCCAAGCGGGTTTCGGGCTCGCCGTCGTATTGATCCACTTTCACGACGAATTCGCCCAAGCCGTCGAGCGGCAACATCGCATGATGCACGGGGTTCGGAACGTCGCGACGGCCTTGGCGCAAAAACGGCGTTGGGTCGCTTACGGAATCGTCGCGCGCGCCCGCGTAGCGATGAATGGCGCCGATGTATTGGCGTAGCTTGCGAACCGTCTCGCCGACGCCGCGCTTTTCCACTTGCTCCAACACGCCGTGCAAATCTTGACGCGTGATCTCGGCAAACAACTTCGAGCCGATAGCCGGAAACACGTCATCTTCGAGTCGATTAAGAACTTGGCGCGCGTAGGAGTCCGTCCATTTCGGCGTGCGCGACGCGTGCCAATCTCGCGCGCATTCTTCAAACGTCGGCTTTTCGGTTGGCGCCGCCTCGCGCTTCCGCTCTTGCTTCGCGGCGGCGGGGTCCAAGCCTTCGGCCAACATGCGTTGCGCGGCGTTCCGCAGGTCGCGGGCGGCGTGAAGGGATACGGCGGGCCAACGGCCAAGGCTCAAGGTCTTCTGCTTGCCGCCTAGAACGAAGTTGAATTTCCAGGCCACGCCGCCAGCGGGCGAGACGATCACGTAAAGCCCATGGGCGTCCGCGACCTTGTAAGGGCGGATTTTCGGCTTGAGCGTTTTTAGCTTCGCGTCCGATAGAGCCATGGTCGAATCCGAAAGGTCATGGTCTATGGTCGAGGGATCGACCATGCGCGATTGTTAACCGCGTTCGCCCTTGGGTTTCAAGGCTTCCGCAAAAACAGCCCAACTTTCAAGTGACTTGGCGTGGTTGAATAAGTTGACTTGGGGCCGTAAATTTAGGCTTCTGGCGGAGAGGGAGGGATTCGAATAATACAATATTCATCATATATATCATGGAGTTGGTGGAAATTTCTTGGCGCTTGATACCCCGGATTGTACCCCTCGCAAAACTCGGAACGAAGAGAATTCGAACCCGCATTGTTGTACTGGATCGAGCTGGATCAAGGCGGATCAATCAAGGCCAAGCACGACGGCGCGTCAGTCGCCGCCGGAGAGCAAGGCGAGGAAAGCCGGGTTGAGAAACAACTTGTCGCGGCCGACTTTACGCTCTTCCAAGATGCCAATATCGACGAGGGCGCTAAGGCGGTTCGACGCCGTCTCACGCGCCGCTATTTTTGCCGTCACCAAGCTGGCCACACGGCAATCGGGTTGGACGAAAATGAGTTCGCTCAATTCGCGCGAATAGATCTTGGGCGCCTCATGTCGATCTGATCGACATGTCCACAAGATATGTCGATCAAATCGCCAAACGTCGACATATAGTATGGCTGATACCGTCTGCTTGCTGGCCGCATCGGTCGATACCGCACTTACTTGCCTGGCAAAGCCACGAAGCGATGGCGCGCAGCCAGGAGCAGATAGCGCACTTGCTCGCGCGTGAAGCGGCGCACGGGGCCGTCTTCGAGCACGCGGCTACCCACAAAGCGGATGCCTGGCACCAGCCCGCCCCTCACCTTGCGCACGATTGTGGCGCGCGAAATGCCGAAGCTGTCGCGAACATCGGAATAGGTGAGTAGACCTTTGCCCGCTGGCAGCGCCGCCAAGGCGGATTCGACAAGCGCCCGATCTGCATCGTCGTACGCCGGCATATCGCCGAGCCCGATCAGCAGCACGTCAGATTTTTCTGGTGCTTGCTTTGTAAGCTGGTTGCGCTTCGCCAAGAGTTTCGGGTCGACACCGCCATTGCGTGGCTCAGTTCGCTGCGGCGGCTGAATTTCGAGCGCGGGACTCTCGGCGGTTTCGCCAATCGCGCGATCCGTGGAAGACGCCTCGGCGCCGGCAACCGCGCCGATCTCGCTGCAAGGGGAGTCAAGAAAACTCAGCTGGCGCGGATCGACAAAATCGCGGCGCACGCGGCGTGCGCGGCGCGTGGGTGGGGGCGCGGCTGCGAGCGCAACGCTCACGGCGGTGATCTCTCTTGTCCGCGCCGCATGGCAGCGCCCAAAGCTTCTGGCCTTTGGCCGCTACAGGGCGGATTTGTCTGCCAAACTTCGTTGTGCGGTTTACCGCGCAACACGCAGACCATCTCCGTGGTCCGCCACTCGTCGTTCAGATTGGCGATAGCATTTGGCGGCATAAAGGGAAGTCCGGCTGATCAAGATCGTTTCCGATCTCGCGTTCGCGCCGGGCAATTGTCCACAACTTGCACCCCGCCCTTGAGTTTGCGGCGGTTCCGCCGTGCGCTTCCATCCTTGCCGAACAGGGGACGGCGCTTTCCTACAACGGCGGCTTGCTTGACGCGCCCTCGAAATGGCGATGGGCGCCAAAATCAAAACGCTCTCATCCGAGCCGAGCCCCGACTATGCTGCGGCCCGCATATATTGAAACGCCTTGCTACGCACGCTTCCACTCGCGGTAGGGTTCGACAAGCTCATTGGGCAAACTTTGTTCGAATGCTTTGTCGATTGGGTATTGCGGCATCGCCTCGCGCACGGCGCTCAACAGCGCCGCGCCCTGCTTGAGGTCTTTCGAACGCTTCAGCGCGTCGCGCTTGGCTTGGCGGCCTAACCACAATTTCTGCAACGCAAACCACCTGGGATCGGGCGCGACTATTCGAGCGGGCGAGCCGTCGCGGCAGATGACCACCCGATCGACGCGATTCCCCAGTAATAGCCATTCCTGTTCCGGCAACGGCACTGGCCTTGGCCGATCGGTTTTGTCCATGGTCGCCGCGCGCGAGGGAGCGACCAGAATTTCGACTTCGTAGGCCTTGGCGTTGCGGGCTTGGAACGTGCGCTCAAGATTGACCGTGAAAGTTTCATCGACGGCCTTCAACATATCCCAGAGCACGCGCTCGCCGCCGCGAAGCTGCGTTGCCGCCCAAGCAAGATCGAAATCATCGGTTTCATCCGGCGCCTCGCGAATGAAACCGCCCGACTCGACCGCATAGGCGATCATGGCATTTGTGCCGACGACGAGAACATGGCTTCCGAGCAGATCGCGCCGATCAGCTTCGCGCAGAATCGGGCCCGCTGCATTAGCCAGCATGGGCAGGCGCAACGCACGACCCAGTCGGCCGGTTTCATCGAGGCGCTCGCGGCTCTGATCGCGGCGTTGTTTGAGGCTCGTCTTCTCGGCGCGATAGGCGGCGAGCTTGGTTTCGTGCGCGTCCGACCAAGGGCCAAGGCTCGTGCCGTTGCCGCCGCGGTCGCTGATCTCATAAAGGTATGCGCGCCCGCTAACTTCCTTTCGCCGGAGGTCGTACGGGAGGCCGGCCAAGGCGCGTTCGGCCTCGATCCAGACCGCATAACGCTGCTCGAGATTGACGAGCGCGCGGGCTTGTTCTTCGGAGAAGGGTCGGATCGCCATCCAAGCAATTTATCCCACAATTATTCAAAGTTCAATAATGTGGGATAAGTTTCGATTGCTCGCTCAAACCCCGGCGGGTCAGAACGCGATCGACGCGCCGACTTGTATTGGCATTCCGTTCAATCCGGCCATTCATTTCCACGTCGGAGACCGAGCATTTATCGCCGATTCCAGACATCGTCCGGTTCCGGTGGGGGCGGAATGGGGCCGGCGGTTGCGGCTTGGGGGGCTTACAACGCTACCACAAGGCCGTCGCCGACAGAGTAATTGACTTCGGTCAGGGCGCTGTGAGCAGTTCCCTTTCTAGGTTTGCGCCGCTGGCGTCGTGGCCAAGTTTCGCTATATTCCAGGTGATCTCCTTTGTGTTAGAAATTGTCAGCAAGGGAGGGAATAATGATTACAGTCGGGCGTAGTTGATTGGTGGAGCGCCAGCCGAGCTGGCGTCTCTTGGTCATCCGCGACTGGTGCTGCAATGGGGGTCGCGAAAGAGATGATAGAGCTGCGGCGTGGCCAGGTTAATACGAGCGCCGGTCAAGAAGTGGGGACTATCGTGTACGATGCGGAAGCACTGGCAGAAGCCACGCCTACAACGTTTGAGTTTGCATCGCCTAGCCAACGCGCTGCGCTGATCGAACGGCTCGATCAAGCCAAGAAAGCGTTCGTCACGCGCCGCGTCGATTTGGACCTGGCCTGGGGATTGTCACGCGCGTGCGACCCGCGATCCGGCGATTTGATTTTGGCGACCGTCACCGAACTCGGCCACCACAGCCGCATCGAGTTGCCCAACGGACGCCGCGCTCAGCTTTATATCGGCGACGAAATCGTCGTCGCCTACGGTGAGCGCTACGCGCCCGATCAATTCCATGCCGTCGTTCCCGCGCAAGTCGCGCCCTGCCATCTGGTCGCTGGCGGCGGCATCGCCGCGACCATGCTTGCGCGCCACGCGCAGACCCGCAAGCCAACTGAAATCACACCCAGCGGCGTGTTGGTCGGCGCGGACGGCTCGCCGCTCAATCTCTCTCAGTTCGCGCTTTCCCGGCCGGCGCGCCGGCCAATTGCTCGCAACGTCATCGCCGTCGTCGGCACCTCCATGAATTCGGGCAAGACCACGCTGGCGGCGAACCTCATTCGCGGTTTGACGCTGAGCGGGATTCGCGTTGGCGCTTGCAAGGTAACGGGCACGGGCTCGGGCGGCGATCTTTGGAACATGGTTGATGCGGGCGCTGTTCATGCTTTCGACTTTACCGACGTGGGCTACAGCACGACAGCCGGGCTCGATGTCGCGGCTGTAGACCGGGCCGCCAACACGCTGGTTTCTCACATTGAGGAATTGGGGGCCGACATCGTCGTCGTTGAAATCGCTGACGGATTGCTGCAACGGGAAACCGCGGCGCTGCTCGAGGCCACATCGTCGTTTAGTTCGCGCATTGACGCGCTCTTCCTCGCTGCGGCGGATTCAATGGGCGCTCATGCCGGCGTCGAATGGCTGCGGGCGCGAAATTTGCCGCTGCGCGCGGTTTCTGGATTGGTGACAGCCTCGCCGCTGGCCGCGCGAGAAGCGCGTGATTCGACCGGCGTCGAAGTCATCCAAACCAAGGCGTTCGCGGACCCCGACTACGCGGCCAAGCTGTGCCTGCGCATGCACACAGCCCGTGGTTCGCTGAGCGTCATTTCGTGAGTCCAATCGCCGCCAAACGAAGGCTGCCGCTGCTGTCCGCGCTTATCGGGGCGAGTTTGTGCCAAGCAGCGCTGGCGGCAGTGGCGGCTTTTTGCGTGCAAAAAGTGTTTGACACCTTGCTCGCGCCAAGCGCCGCGGCCTCGACGATCTCACCCGCCTTGATCGCGCTCATCTTCGTCGGCGGCGCCTTGTGCGCGGCCGGGCTGGAAATCTATCGCACTTGGGCTGGAGAAAAACTTGGCCTTGGCTATGTGGCCGAAGTGCGCACGCAATTGTTCGCGCGGATCATGCACGCATCGGCGGCGACGCTGAGCCAAAAACAGCAGGGCGGTTTGCTTTTGCCATTCGTCGGCGATTTGACCGCGATCAAGAAATGGGTGAGCGACGGGCTTGTGCGGCTGATCTCGGCAAGCGTCATGTTGACGTTCTTGCTGGCGATCATGGCGCTGCAGAGCCCTCTGCTAGCGGCGATAGCGGGCGCGATCGTGCTGGTCGCCGGCATCGCCATTATTTGGCTCAGCGGACCGCTGTCGAGGGCTATTCGCGCGTCGCGGGCCAAGCGCGGCGCGGTCGCGAATTTCGTAGCCAGCAGCCTGCGCACGGCGCAAACCGTGCAAGCCTTCGACCGCTTCGCGCGCGAGGCGACACGTCTGGAAAAACGCAGCACGGCCTTGCTCGTCGCTGGGTTGCGGCTCGCTAGAGTCTCGGGCTCGATGTCGGCGATTGTTTCGCTGGCCGCCGCCGCACTGGTCGCGGGGACGCTCGTCATCGGCGTGATCGAAAGCCAGCGTGGGGCAATGTCGATCGGCACGATTGCGGCTGCGATCTCGCTGGCGGGATTGCTTGCTGGCGCTGTTCGCGATCTTGGCGTCGGCTTCGACCTCGGGCGGCGCGCCCAGGCTTCGTTCGCGAAGGTCGAGCGCGCACTGGCAATCGAAGCAGCGGTGCCGTCAGGGGGGGCGACGCGAAAATTGCGCGGCGAGCACCGGGGCGTGGCGCTGAAATCGGTGTCCGCAAACGGCCTGTTCCGCAAGGTAAGCGCCGCCGCCGGGCCCGGAGAGATTGTCAATCTCATCGGCGAAAGCGGCTCTGGCAAGTCGACGCTCTTAGCCATCATCGCACGCTTGCGCGATCCTGATTCAGGACGCGTTCGCCTGGGCGGACGCGATCTGCGCCGGGTGTCGCTAGGGTCTTTGCGGCGGCGGGTCGGGCTGGCCAGCGCCAGCGCGCCGCTGATGCGCGGCTCAATCGCGATGAATCTGAGGTATCGCGAAGCCAACGCCGCGGACGCGGAAATCGCGCGCGTTGTTGAAATCTGCAATCTGGCGCCGGTGTTGCAACGATTGGAGATGGGTGAACAAACCCGCCTCGGCGACGGCGCGCCGGAACTCGCGCTCGGAGAAGTCCAGCGCATCTTGATTGCACGGGCGATGGTCGGCAATCCGGCGGTGTTGATCTTGGACGGCGTCGATACCCACCTCGATGACGAGACGGCGGCGCGCATTGCCGCCGCGCTCAAAAACTACCCTGGAACCGTGCTGATGGCGGCGACCGCACCGGCTTTGCGCCGGGTCGCGAACGTGAATTGGCGCATGAGCGGCGGGCGCGTTGACGTGCAGCCCGTTATTGAGCGCGAGGCGGCCGTCATTGACCTTGTGCCCAAGACGGACCCAACCGGAAAACGGGTGCTGTCATGATGAGCCAGGCCAACGCCATTCAGGGAACCAATGCGAGCCGAAAGCTGAGCTATCACGAGATCCCCGGCCCCCGCCCGCGTGAGTTCTTTCTCTATCGGCCATCGACCGAGCGCGCCGGCGCGCCGCTTGTGGTTTCGGTGCATGGCATCGCGCGCAACGCCGCCGCGCACGGCTACCGCTTGATGGATGAAGCGGAACGGTATGGCGTCGTGATTGCGGCGCCCCTGTTCAGCAAGGAGCGCTACGGTCAATACCAGCAATTGTTCGACGCCAAGAATTCCGTGCGCAGCGACCTCGCCTTGCTTGACATCATCGACGCTGCCGCGCGCCTGACTTCGGCGGACACCTCTGGAATTTTGCTTTTCGGTTATTCCGGCGGCGCTCAATTCGCCCACCGCTTCGCCATGGCGCACCCAGGCCGCGTCGCTTCCGCGGTATTAGCGGCGGCGGGGTGGTATACTTTTCCTGTCAACGCCCCCTATCCGTATGGTTTAGACACCGGCGGCTCGGAACTGAGTTTTGATCCGCCGAGTTTGTTGCGTGTGCGCTATCATGTTCTGGTGGGCGAGCTTGATACCGAGCGCGACAATTCGCTGCGGCAATCCAAGCGCCTCGACCGCGCGCAGGGACACACCCGCGTGGATCGCGCACGCAATTGGGTTGCTGCCATGAGGGGACTCGCCAAGGAGGCGCAATTGGATGCGTCGGTAAACTTGTTAACGCTTCCTTCCGTAGGGCATAGTTTTATCGAGTCGGTCGAAAAGGCGGCGCTGCCGCGCTTGGTGTTCGAGCGGTTCGCGGCGGATTCGGGGATGTCGCCCATTTGATTGGGCACCTAAGCAGGGGAAAACTGAAATGTCGAAGAATTTGCGAAATACCCTCGGCGTGCTGACGCTGCTCTGCGCGACCGGCCTCGGGGTTGCTTATGCCGAAGACGAAGGCTTCCGCGCCGATAGCGGCGGCCTTGAATATCGCTCTGAGGACGGCAATTTCCGCATTGGCCTGGGCGGCAGATTGCACCTGGACGCAGCGTCGATTGACGACAACGGCGTCACCACGGACGATGAAGAAGTGCGGCGCGCCCGGCTGGAGCTGAGCCTGCGCCTGTTTGACGATCTGCGCCTGCGCGTTGACCGCGAGTTCGCCCATGGCGGCGGCTGGCGCAATGTCTGGCTGCGTTACGATTTCAGCGATGCGTTCAACCTGAAGGCCGGCAATTTCACCGCGCCGTTCAGCCTGGAGGACATGGGCAGTTCGAACGACACCATGTTCATGGAGCGCTCCCTCGCCAACGCCCTGGCGCCCGGTTTCGGCGTCGGTCTTGGCGCTTTTTATGAGGGGGAGAATGTCACCCTCTCCGGCGCCTATCTCGGCGACGCGATCGACGTGGAAGACAACATCCAGCCAAACAAAGGCCAGGGTGTCGCGCTCCGCGGCACGTGGAGCCCGGTCAAAGAGGATAGTCAAATTCTGCACCTGGGCCTCGGTCTTGAGCGGCGCGAGTTTGACTCTGGCGACACCCGCCGGATCAGCTCCGGCCCGGAAGCCTCGCTCGGTCCAACGATCGTCAGCACCGGGACAATCGCCAATGTCGACACTTCGAGCAGCACCAATTTCGAAGCCGCTTATTCCGCGGGCCCGGTTCTGTTCCAGGGCCAATACATCAGCTCCGACATTGAGCGCAGCGTTGGCGCCGATTTGAGCTTCAACGGCTATTACGCGCAGGTGGGCTGGATCGTCACCGGCGAAAACCATGAATATGGCACGGGCGGATTCGCGGGGCCTGAGCCAAGCAATGCTTGGGGCGCACTCGAACTCGCGGTGCGCGTGAGTTCGTTGGATTTGGCCGATTCCGCCACCGGCGGGCAAGCCGATGACCTCACCGCAGGCGTCAATTGGTATGTTGGACGCAATTTCCGCCTGATGGCGAATTATGTGCGCTCCGAAGTTGATGGCGTAACGCTAGCGCAGGATCGCAAAACTGACGTCGTCGAAGCGCGGGCGCAGATAAACTTCTAGACTGGCGATCGACCGACGGACGCCGCAAAGGTGAGGATGCGATGAGCGAACATAAGCAGACTACCCCGCGAGCAGGCGCCCGGTTGGGCGGTGCGGAGAAATTCATCTGGCCGGCGATCGGGCTGGTGCTCGCCGCGTGCGTTGTGATCGCGTCGATGCAAGCGCAGGCGCAACCGGTGGCGGCGGCAGCCATCACTGGGCGCGCCACTGTGCGAGACGGCGACAGCATTCGCGTTGGCGAGCAGCGGGTTGTGCTCTGGGGTATTGACGCGCCCGGGCGCAAGTCAGTCTGCGGCGATGTGCGCACGGGCAGAGCGGCCCGCGATGCCTTGCGCCAGATCGTAGGACGGCGGCAGGTCACATGCACGGTGCGCGAGACTGATCGCCATGGCCGCGCCGTCTCGGATTGCCAGGTGGGGGGCCGCGACCTCGGCGCGCTCATGGTCGAGCAAGGTTGGGCGCGCGACTGGCCGCGTCATAGCTGCGGCGCCTATGCCAATGCGGAGGCCAGCGCGCGCCAAGCGCGCCGCGGCGTATGGGCCATGGAATGCCCGGCGCTATGGGGCGACAGGAACTATTCCCCAGACCGCTGCCGCCAACCAACACCGTAAGCGTCCGGTGAAAGCCGCGGTCAGGCTGCGGCGCGGAGCGCTGAATCGAGCGGTCGCCAATTCCAAGGCAGCAATTCGTGGAGATTGCGGTTGGCGTGATCGGCCATGCGGGCGAGCACGTCGGCAAGCCAGGCTTGCGGATCAACGCCATTGAGCTTCGCCGTCTCGATCAGCGTGTAGATGGCCGCGGCGCGCTCGCCGCCGCGATCGGAGCCGGCGAAGGTCCAGTTCTTGCGCCCGACGGCGACGCCGCGCATCGCGCGCTCGGCGGCGTTGTTGCTAAGGCAGAGGCGCCCGTCATCGAGGAATCGGGCGAAGGCGTCCCAGCGTTTGAGCATGTAATCCAGCGCCTTGGCCGCCGGGCTCTTGGCCGAGACCCGAGCGCGATTCTCGATCATCCAGGCGCGGAGATCCGCGACGAGCGGCTGCACACGCTCCTGTCGGACGGCCCGGCGCGCATCTGTCGTCATGCCGTTGATCTCGCGCTCGATGGCGAAGACGGCGTCGATGCGCTTGACCGCTTCAATCGCGATCGGCGACTTGGCGATCTCCGCCAGCTCATAGAATTTGCGTCGTCCGTGCGCCCAGCAGGCCGCTTCGATGATCGGCGCGGGCTTGCGCGCGCCCGCGTAAAGCGGATTGAAGCCGGCATAAGCGTCGGCCTGCATCAGCCCGACATAGTGTGCGAGATGGGTTTGCGGATGCTCGCCGCTGCGATCGCGCGAGTAAAAATAGACGACAGCCGGCGGTTCCGGTCCAGCGAAGGGCTTGTCGTCGCGCACATAGGCCCAGAGCCGTCCGGTTCGGGTTTTACCCTTGGCCAACACCGGCACCGTGGTGTCGTCGGCGTGGATGCGCTCGGCGGCGAAGATATGCGCGCGGATGAGAGCCACGAGCGGATAAAGCGTCGCCGCGCAGGCGCCGACCCAGTCGGCCATGGTGGAGACATCGATGTCGACGCCCTCGCGCGCATAAGCCTCCGCCTGGCGCGTCAGCGGCAGGTGCTGCGCGTATTTTCCGGCCAGGATCATCGCCAGCAGGCTTGCGCCGGCGCGGCCGCGCGCAATGACGTGAAAAGGCGCCGGCGGCTGGGTGATCTTCTCACACGTCCGGCAGGTCCATTTCTCGCGCACGTGCTGGATCACTTTCCATTGCCGCGGGATCACCTCCAACGTCTCGGTCACATCCTCGCCGAGCTTGGCCAGCTTGTCCGATCCGCAGCAGGGACAGGCGCTGGGCGCGGCGATGACGACGCGCTCGCGCGGCAGGTGCGCCGGCAATGGGCCGCGCTTAGGCTTGCGGCGCAGGTTGGACTCAACATTGGTTTTGGCCGCTGCGCTCTCGGCGGCAATCTCGTCTTCGGCGAGGTCGGCCTCGAGATCGGCAAGCTCGAACTCCAATTGCTCAAGCAGATGCGCGCCACGCTCGGAGGATTGACCGAAGCGCTCGCGCCGCATCTTGGCAATGGTGAGCTTCAAATGCGCGATCATGGCCGCGGCGCCGGCGGCGGCCGCCTCAGCAGCGATGCGGGCAGCGCGTTCTTCGGCGAGCTCCGCTTCGCGCATGCTAAGGCGCGCCTTCAGCGCTTCGAGTTCGTCGGATGAGTCGCTCGCCACCCGCGCATTGGAGCATAATTCGCGCCGTTTGAGGCGCCCCCGCGTGCGCGCTGATTCAATCGGCCGCACGTTAGCCGGCGGCGGGCGGCGTCCAGGTCCGTTGCGGCAAACGCCAGTCGATGCCTTCGAGCAGATAGCCGAGCTGGGCGGGCGTCAGCGGCACGGCGCCATCGGCGCCAGAAGCGTTTATTTGGGGCCACACGAAGCGCCCTTTCTCCAAACGCTTGGCGAACAGGCATGCGCCTTGACCGTCATGCCAGAGCACCTTGATGAGATCGCCGCGCCGGCCGCGAAAGACGAACAGATTGCCGCCATGCGGAGCACGCTTCAGCTGCTCCTGCACCGCCAACGCCAGACCATCGAAGCCTTTGCGCATGTCGGTGTGGCCGGTCGCGATCCAGACCTTCACGCCCTGCGGAATCGGGATCATGCGCGTCTGAGCGCTTTGACGATGCCGGCGACCAGATCGGCATCGACCGCGCCCGTCACCCGCAATCGCGCGCCGCAAGCGAAGGCGAGATCAATCGTCGGCGTTTCCGTCGCCGCATGCGTCGATTGCGTTGCCGTCGGCAGCGCAACCGGCATGGAGGTAGGCGGCGCGGGCGGACGTTGCTCTTCGAGCAAGCGCTTGCGCCATCCGAACACCATGCTCGGATTGGCCCCGTGGCGACGGGCCACGCTGGTGACCTCGCCGGAAGCGATCGCCTCGGCGACGATCTCCCGCTTCTGGTCATCGGACCAGCGCTTGCGCTCCTTGCCTAAGATGATGTCCATGCCCGCCTCGCGCGCGACTAGTCTGTGAACGCCTCGCTAAACTAGTCGCAGGCGGCAATCTCAACACCGCGCCGCTTCGCGCAAGACGGCCTTCGCCGGAGCCTTACCCAACACCACCACAATAGCGCGCTTCGGACGCAGCCAAAGTGCGCGGCAAGCGCGTGCGGATGCTACTCAGTCAATGAGACACTCGGCTCGCGCGGCGGGTTTGGGCCACAACGACCCGGTCGCCACAATATGACCGGCGGCGGGGTCAATCCAAGCCTTCCGTTCGCCTTCACACGTGCAACAACGCGGTCCCTCGGGGACGTTGCAAGGGCAGGTTCCGATTGAGCCCGCCGTTCGCACCTTCCTGGCCGGCCTCACGCTTTTCGCCGAATTAGATCATTCGTCTCGGGTCTTGTGCACCTGCACACGCCGACGGTTCATTAAGGTCCACGGAATTAGCGCTGGAGTGCTCCGACGGTAGTTGCTGAATTCGCCACCGAACTCGCCCTCAAGCACCCCGTCCTCGGCTCGGATTCGTAGGAGCGAGCCGACCAAGAATACGGGGACGGCGGCTATCAGATGCAACAAGTGACCCGCCGCCACAGCTAACGCGATGAGGTAGATCAAGAGCGCTGCGCACATTGGATGCCGAACAATTGCGTAAGGGCCTACCCGCACAAGGCGTCTTTGCGCATCAGCACCCAGCCTCTGACCTGGAAGCAGTGCTCGCCATGTAGCGACCAACAGCCAAACGAAGGCGCCGAACAAGGACAGCGCAGCAACCAAACCCGCAAGGCCAAGCACGCTGAACGGCGCGCCAGGGTCGGTTGCAGCTGCCCAGAACTAGCGATGCCCATTGCAAATGATTGAACAAGGATACCGACAACTGTCGGCATCTCGCGGCGATCGATTCGGCCGCCAAGTGCGATCGAAATGAGGGCGGCCCCTGCCATAACGAAGAATGTGGATGAAAGCGCTAGGAATAACCAGCATTGCAACGGGCTGATTGGCAGAGCGAGCATAATGTTCACGCACCATCACCTAATTTGCCGTGCCGCTCCGGTCCTCTTCTGCGCCATCGCCTTCCATTCCGCATTGTTCGCTCCTACGACTCTTCCAGGCGGGACGCCAACACACACAAAGCGACGAGACAGCCATCACCTAAGTTCGGTCATTGCGCCTCCACGGGCTTGCAGCTCATGCCGCTGCGCGTCGCGCGCAAGTCAAAAACGCCGGCGCCTACAACAAACGTTTCTGCGCCGGCAATCGGAGGTGAATGCATGACCAATGCCGGGCCCTCGACGCGGCATTCCACCCAGGCGGCTTTGGAAATATTGAGCGGGTCGGTATGTTCGCTGCACTCGACGTGCTGAGCGCGCACGCGACCGCTCCAATTGGCGAAGCTGGTATTGAACACATGTTCGGCCGGATATTCACCTTGTGCGTAATCGCCAGCCGTAGCGCACGCGCTGGCCGGCTGACCGACGACGAAAGCCTCTTGCAGCCAGCCGCCCGGCCCTTCCCAACCGGCGCACGCGGCGAGCGCAGCGGCGACCGCGACGGCGACGAGGGCCGCTCTCGAAGGCGCGCGATTGTTCATCACGGCGTCACTTCGACCGCCACGGCTCAGCATGGGAGACCTCTCCGGTAATTACGGCGCTGCTGCCGCCGGCCTGTACCAATTCGTGAAAAGCACGCGCACCAGCCAATGGAGCATTACCAAAAGCACGAGGATCATTGACGAGGCGAGCAGCTCCGCGCGCGGCACCCCCGGAGGGAGCGCTTCGGCGCCTTGTGCTGCGAATGAACCGACTGCGATCAAAAGACCAAAGCACATGCGCCACAGGTGCCGCGCAATGCGCTGGGCGCCGATGAGGCCGCGCCGCAGGATGACGCTGAGGTCGGCGACCGCCGCGAGCGTCATGGCGCTGCTGATGCCGTAAAGGACATAGGGGAAGACCGGGTTCGGCGCCTTCGTCTCTCCCGTGGCGAGCGCGTAGGCGCCCATCCCGATCACTAGGGCTAGCGCCAGTGCTGCAAGGAAGGCGACGATCTCGAACCCGCCAGTCTTGCCGTCCTTGCGACGGCCCGCTACCCAGGCGGTCGCGATGAAGTAGATCGTCATGAGCCCGCCGACGACCAGACCGGGCTGCGGCCTCATCACCGCCAGAATGGAGGCGCTCGCCGCCATGATCAGCATCGACAGCACGAAGACGGCGCCCGCAACGCGATGCGGTCCGCTGCCTTTGTGAAACAGAAGCGCCGCCGCGCCGGTAAGCACGCCCAACGTCCCTGCTGCTATGTGGATAGGGAGAATGACTTGCATGCGAGGAGTCTCCGCTGATCGACTCATGACCTGCTGAGGGCGAAGAAAAGCGCGCCGAACAAGAACGCCATCGACACGAACACAAACGCGCCGATGGCGGCGCCGACCAGCCAGGCGTTGGTGCGGAGACGTTCGCGCGCGACCGCGATTAGGCGCAATTCCGCGTCCGACGACAGCGCCACATCCGGCATGCCCCGGCGGATCGTCTCGCTCTCCTCCAGCAAGGTGCGAAAGGCAGGGTCCTCCGCTAGGAACGCGTCGACGATGCGCTTGGTCTCAGCGCTTGCCTCGCCCGCCTTGTAGAGCGGCCAAAGATCGCTGATCACGTCACGGGTGATTTCAGATTTCATTGTCCCATTCTCCGGTGTTGCGGGCGTTCGCGAGCCGCAGGCGCGCGCGATGGACACGGACCTTCGCGGCCGCAACAGATATGCTCAGCGTGGCGGCAATCTCCTCGTAGGACATGCCGTGGTCGAGCCGCAGCAGCAGCGCCGCGCGCTCTCCTTCGGGCAGAGCGCCCAGTGCCTTGAGCGCTTTTTCAAGGCGGGCCCCGTCTTCGTTGGGGCGTTCGGCAGTGTCTGGCTGCTCGTACTCCATCTCCTTGAGAAGCCGTGCTTCGCGAGCCAGGCGGCGGCGAGCGTCTAGAAAAACATTCCGCGCTACGGTCAAAAGATAAGCGCGAGCCGTTGCGCTTTCGATTTTGTTCGCGCGCGTCAGTACACGCGCGAACGCCTCCGCGACGATGTCCTCGGCCTCCGACCTGTTCCTGCAAAGGCCATAGGTGAAACGGAAGACCGCAAGCGCGTGCTGGCGGTAGAGCGCTTCAAGATCCCCTATGGGCTGCATTACTCAAGATACTGCGATGGAGACCAAAAGTTACATGAGACCGCGTCTCGCCAACCTCTTCCACTGAGCGCCGTCACGGTTGTCGCTCGAAGAAGGCCCAAATTACTTCCGGCCCGTTGGGTTCCTTGGGCGAGGGGCCCAAAAGTCTCTCATGGCGCCGGTATGGCTGAGGCATGCCGTGGCCGCCGCCGTGAATGGCGACGAGTTCCACCTCCACATTGGCGTCGCCGCGCCAGAGTGTTCGTTCGACCCGAACACCGTCGGCTGCTTCGGTCTCGTTCGTTTCAGGCGCTCCGGCGATGTTGTTGAGGTCGGCAAAGTATTGTGCTGACTCGCGCGATGAGCGGACCGTGCCGTTCTTGTAAAACAAGCCAAGCAGGCTAACCTCCCCGCCATTGAAGGGAACCAAGGGATCCTCCGTTCCGTTCATGATCATGACGGACGAGGCGCCGCGCCCTGTGAGCTCGCAATTGAAATTTTCCGGCGTCGGCACATTTGCGGAGACCGCCGCAACCGCGCGAAAGCGGGACGGAGCTTCGAGCGCGAGACGAAACGCCATAAAGCCGCCACGGGAAATGCCAGTCGCAAATACGCGGCCCGGGTCGATACCGACTGTGCCGACGAGCCTATCGACCATGCTCGTAATGAATTCAACATCGTCGATGTCGACCTCATTTGTGTCGACATCGCCGACAATGCTGCACGTGTCCCAATAGCCTTCGTATCCACTGGGATAGACGACGGCAAAGCCGTGTTCGTCGGCCAAGCGCTCGAACCCATACCCCGTCTCAATTCGCATCTGCGCGCCGTTTAGACCTGAACCGTGCATCACCACCACGAGCGGCGCTCCTTGCGCTAGCCCCTGGGGCACGTAGACCCGATAGGTCCGCTCAAGCCCGCCGACCTCAATAGTCTCCTTGGTCAGCGTGCCCGACAATTGTGGAATCTCCGGAGCGGGCGAATAGACGAAGTAACCGAACAGCGCACCTAGCACAGCGCCCAACGATACAACGGTGATCAAGCTCCAAAGCAAAAAGCGTAGAATTGTTCTCATGGCTGTTTCTCAGCTTTCCAGGAGCAAATGAGCGGAACGGCGGGTCTTTGTTTGAGCCTTCCCGATGGCTCTGCGCTTAAGGTCACCGCCATCGATCTCCAGGCTTCAGCAAGTAATTGACCAGCACATATCGCCATGGAATGACGAAGAGAAAAATCACGCCCATCAAGCAGTTTTGAGCTGTCTCCCAATTCTCTGGGTCCATTTGTCCGGCCGACCACAGCGGCAACCCAACTGCGACCATCCATATCAATTTCCAGATCAGCTCGAACATGAGTACGGGCAACATCTGCAACGGGTATCGAACCCCCAACACCGCCAAAATCGACACCGCCCCCAGCAAGCTGCACCCCACTCCATGCCAGAGAGACCACGGTGTCGAGTGGCGGATAATTTGAGGCCAGATGGTGAATGCCAGCCCCACGGCGATAAGGAGGTAGCCGGCCCTCATCAGATACAGGCGCGACGTCGATACTTCTGTCACCCTTACTTTCCTTCTAGGACGTGTGACGAGCCGCCTACGATGCAGTCGCAACACGCTTGAATGCGTTTGTGAATTGAACCCCGAGCAGCCGGAGCAACATCAGGCTCGTTGTTCGCCAGCTTGGTCCTTCCATCGTTGAGCATTCACCCCCATCACGAGCAGCCATAGGGCCAGAGACGCCTCACCCAGGACAGAGCCAATCAGTCTCATCAGGGGGGACATCTGACTCGCGAGCGGTGGAAACAGGTAAAGCATCCCGCCAACGCCGCAAATGAACAGCGGAAATCCGATGATTCGCGGCATGAAATCCGATCGGGCGATCAGGCAAGCGACAAGGATGCACCAAAACCCAAAGAACACCACGTAGATTCTGAGCGTTTGCTTGCTTAGTCGGATGAACAGATACGCCAACTCCTGCAGCTGTGTCGTCATGGACTCAGGAGCGATGTCTCTCAGCACAAGAAACGGCGCAAGATAGAAGAGACTGGCCAGGGCTTGAATTGTGCATCCCACCAAAATGACAAATACCGCGTACAGAGAGACGCTTCTGCTTACAGGCTTGAATAACTCATAGATGAAAAGCGCCCGTGCGAGATGAAACCCCACGGCAATCAGGGAGCAGGTGAATCCAAGCTGAAACAAGGCTGGGTTTGCGAGAATGTTGGCGGCGGTAGCCGCCGGATTGCCGGCTGTGACAAACATCCCGAGAATGTTTGTTTGTCCGGCCACGGCCATAGCTACGAGCACTGAAAAGAGTCCGGCCAATCTCGCCGTCACGCGCGGCGATGATTCTGAAAGTCGTTCTTTCATCTCTGCTCCGAATTCCGCAGCGGCCGCGCTAGCTTTGGTCTCACCATCTCTGTGCGTTTGCGCCCAACCCGTAGGTGGCTACAACTTCAATCATGCGCTCCCCGGCGCGGCAGCGGCAGACCTAAATGCCTTCGTGAATTGAACCCAAAGCATCCAGAAAATTAGAAACGCCAGCGGCGCAAACGCTAGCACGATGAGAATCGGCGATCCGCGAACGGACTCAGGGAACACTTGCGCCTGACCAAGGAAGAGAGAGCCAGAAGCGATGAACAGAGCAAGGCACATGCGCCAGAGATGCCGCGCGATGCGCTGGGCGCCGGAGATGCCGCGGCGCAGAATCAGGTGAAGGTCGCCGGCCGCCGCGATTCCCGCGACACCTGCGAAGATGTAGTTGGCTTGCGGCGGCTGTCCATCGATCATGCCTGTCGGGCTGGCCGCCGCCTGAAGTATGAAAATCACGCCGGCCGCGGCGACGCCCAAGGCGACCAGAGGTGCGCCAAATTCGAAGCGGCCGATGCTGCCCTCCTTGCGCCGAACAGTTGCCCAGGCTGTGGCCACTAGGTAGAAGGTGATGATCCCGGCCACGATGTTGACCCGGTCCCCCATCAAGACAGCGACCGGCGCAGCGATCCCGGACATGGTCAGCATGGCGGCGAAAAACACGTTCCCAGCCATGCGATGCAAGCGTCCGCCTTTGCGGAAAACCAGCGCCGCCGCGCCGGAAACCAATCCCAAGCCGCCGCCGCCGATATGCAGGTAGAGAACAGCGTTCGCTGCCAAGTGCACCCATGCGGGGGCGTTGGGATCGACGTCGAGAGTGTCCGCCAGAGCAACGCCGCCGCAGAGAGCGAATACACCCGTTGTCAGCACGAGGAAGAACAAGGCGCGCAGGACAAGTCCGGCCCCGGAGAGTCGAGGGTACGACATCTTGGTCACGCGCTAGCGCTCCGGCCTTTGCCGTTTGCGTTTTCGAATGTCATCTGAGGCCCTTGCAAACGCTGTCACTCGATAGCTCACCGTTGCCGATAATCGATAAGAATGCCATGACAATGCGTTGCGACCGCATGATCGCTTGTAACAAGGGATTCTGAGCCGATGCCCGAACTCACCGTGTCAGCCGGCATGGCGCGCGGCCTGATCACATTCGCGGCGGCAAGGGGCGCCGATCAACATGCCATGCTGGCTCGCGCCGGCATCGACCCCGCGGAACTGAAAGATCAAGACAACCGCATTCCGTTCGAAAAATATGTGACGCTGGTGCGTGCGGCGCAAGCCATGTGCAACGACCCGGCTTTGGCATTACACTACGGCGAAACCGTCGATTTGTCCGAGGTGTCAATCGTTGGCCTTATCATGAACGCCTCCGAGACCATGGCGGACGCTTTCACCCAAATGCAGCGCTTCGGTCGGTTGACGCTTGAAGTCGAGGGCGTGAGCGCCAATCCGCGCTTTGAGGTCGCCCAACGAGATGACGAGTTGTGGATCTTGGACACGCGCGCCAATCCCAATGAGTTTCCCGAACTCACGGAATCCACCTTCGCTCGCTTGGTCTGCGGCCCACGCCGCTTCTTGCCAAGGCCGCACATTCTGGAAATCCACGTGACGCACCCAGCGCCCACGCATCGCGCTGAGTACGAGCGCATCTTCCAATGCCCAGTGACGTTCGCGAGTCACTGGAACGCCATGCGTTTAGACCCGCAGGCCGGGACTTGGCGCGTAGCGCTTCACCCGCGCTATGTATTCGGCGTCCTCACGGAGCGTGCTGAGGAGCTGTTGAAAGACTTGGAGGATGCGAAGACCACGCGCGGCCGCGTCGAAGGCTTGTTATTGCCTATTTTGCACACGGGCGACACGAGTGCCGACAAAATCGCCCACGATATGGGGTTCAGCCGTCAAACGCTTTTCCGCAAATTGAGGACGGAAGGGGTAACGTACGAAATGGTGCTGAATGCATTGCGCCACCGCATGGCGCTCAACTATTTGAGCGGCAAAAAGGTCTCGGTGAATGAAACGGCCTACCTTGTCGGCTTTTCCGACCCGGCCGCCTTCTCGCGCGCCTTCAAACGCTGGACAGGCACAAGCCCACGCGAGATGCGTTCGTCTCAGAAATGATGCAAAGAGGATTTGGGAGGTGTCTCCCAAGCGATCAGGCGACCGGCAAGTTTGGGCCAGGGGCGTGAGTAGGTAACCTTTTGTCAGAACGGCTGTTTTTGAGAAATCGCTCGGCTCGGGAGGGGGAAGCCCTCGTCACATCGGCGGCAACCCAATTGTCCTCCCCCGCCACAGGCTCCACGAAATCGACTGCCCGCGCACCATGCCCTGCACCTGCCGGCCGGCGAATTGTTCCAGCGCTGGGCGCCAGGGGACAAGCTGCGCCGTGTCTCGCTGCCAGAGCAGCGCCATGCGGCCTTGGGCGAGGTCGATGCGGCGGGCGTAGATGCCCTCGACGCGATTGGTGAGATGGGTCAGCACCGGGCGGCCGATTTCGGCTTCGAGTTTCCGCGCCGTCGATTGCAGTTCGTGCGCGGCGAGCCGGTCAAGCGCCTCGCTGGAAAGGCCAAGCTCATTGGCGCCCATCAAGCCTTGCTCGATCAGGAACAGTCGCCGCCTTTGCAGCGCCGCCTCGAAATCGCACGCGAACCGGCCCGCGCCCTCCGGCGCCAATTCCTCATGCGCCAAAACGCGATCGAGCTGGGTGAGACCGAGCGCGTTTTCCTGTTCGCCAAGCGTCCAATAGCTCGCCACCCGCGCCGAAACCGGCGTGCGCGCCAAGCGCTTGGCCTCGAACCCAAGCGCTCGCGCGCGGTGATCCGGTGCGATCTCGAACACGCCATCGGGCCGGCGCGTCACCAAATTGGCGCGGCGCATGGCTTCCAGGCGGCGCACATTGGCGGCGATCAGCGCGGGATCGGCGTACGGTTCTAGCGCGGCGTGATGCTCCACCGAATAAAGCCCGCCGCTCTGCTCGGCGATGCGCGCCACGGCTTCGTCGGCGGGGCGCACTGCCACGACGCGCGGGGTGAATTCTACCAAGGCGCCGCGCGCGATCCCGGCGAACACCGCCTGATCCTCGGTGCGGTCGAAGCCCGCATAACGCAGGCGCCCGTGGCCATCCTCGATGATGGCGACGGCGCGTTCGGACAATTCATCGACAATCCCGACATGGACCAGCCTGCCCATCGCCGGAGCGGAGCGATCGGCTTCAAGGATGTCGTAATCGGCGCGGTCTAAACCGCCGACGCGCGCCAGCATGCGGGTGATTTCGGTGCGCTCGGCCAGCGAAGTGAGGTTGGCGGCCAGGTCCGGCGCCAGCGCCCAGCGGCCGTCGGGATGGCGGTCGGCCAGTTGCCAAACTTCCAGCCGCTCCAGGCGCTGAAGCAGATCGATGCGGCCTCGTTCGGGGGAATCGAGCATGCCGTTCTTGGCCCGCGCCATGATCTCCCGATCGAGCGGGGTCAGGCCGGGCGCGGCGATCTCCCGCGCGCGCGCCACTTCCGGCGCCAAAGCGGGGCGCGGCCCGAGCACGCGCGTGACCACCTCTTGCGCGCGTTCGCGGATGTCGTGACTGATGATCTGGCGGGGGATGATGAGGTCGGTTCCGTCTGCGCGCCGGCCGCGGATCAGCACATGGGCGTGGGGATTGTCGGTGTCCCAATGATCGACCGCCGCCCATTCGAGCCGCGTGCCGAGCCGGGTTTCAAGATCGGCCATCACCTCGCGGATGAACGGCTTCAGATCCCCCAGCGCCGCGCCGTCCTCCGGGCTGATGATGAGCCGGAAATGGCGGACATCGGCCGACCAGGCGGCGGTCAGCGCCTTGGCGTCCACGCCGTCGCGGGCGCCGTCGTAGAAATCATAGCGCGCGCGACCCTCGGCGGCTTCGCGGGAGAGATAGTCGACCTGATGGGTC
>CXWL01000271.1_pt1 | contig 21902 bp, 16 predicted proteins | sample 590931 | NCBI WGS metagenome assembly CXWL01 (sample SAMEA3498368, study PRJEB10139) | groundwater metagenome | biome: water well; material: biofilm material | place: Germany | collected 2015-04-27 | reverse complement strand
CGGAGTTCCGCGCATCGTAGAACTTGCGGCGCGCATGAGCCCAGCAGGCCACCTCGGCCACACCCACGGGCAGCTCGGTACTTACCCGTCTGTCCAGGACCGATGACTCGTTCGCCGCCTCGGGGCTGCTGGCCCGTGCGGACGCCTTGCGATACTCTCTTGCCATAGCGGTTTCTCCTTCTTGCCAAACCAATGAACTTGCGGAGCTTACCAGCGTGGCAGGCTCCGAAGGAGAACCGCTCTTTTTCAACTATTTACGGGACATGCTCACGTGCAAGGCCGCAGAGTACTACAGTATGATCCTGTACAGATGCTAAGGAAACATGAAAGCTTGTGATGGACGTCCGCCAAAACCCGATCCTTGCCGATGGCTCCAGCGGATCGCCTAATGGTGATCTTCCACGCTGGTGCCGTTCGCATTCCTTAATCGCACTGTTCATCGTCAGTGTTGCGGCCCTGCATCTCGAACTGCTCTTGATTCGCTGGATTGGCACCGAAATACGAATCTTCGCTTACCTTCAAAACAGTATTCTAGTGGTTTGCTTTCTAGGCCTTGGTATCGGTTGCTTCAGCTCGCGCAAGACGGTATCAGTTCGGTCGTTGACTTTGCACTTCGCAACCCTCGTGGCGTTGCTCTCCATCACTCTGGTTCGTGACGCTTTCAATCAAATCGGAGAACAGCTTGGCGCAGCAGGCGACTTTCTGATCTGGAACCACCTTGGAACCGCACATGGAAGACAGGGTCTGTGGTTCCTTGTCCAGGGGTTGGCCATGACCTACCTGCTCCTTTTCCTAACTTGTCGAACTTTTATTCCATTGGGACGGCTCATTGGTCGATTTTTGAACGAGAATCCACGGCCCATCCTGGCATATTCCATCAACATATTGGGCAGCCTCGTAGGAATCTGGCTTTTCGTAGTTCTTAGCGCCGTGGGTTCGCCACCTTACGTTTGGGTGCTGGTTGTGGCGTTGCTCCTCATATGGTTCCGTGCACCTTCCGCTCGATACAAATACGAGCTTCCCGCGATTTTAGCCGTCACCGTGCTGGCCGCATGGGTGGGAGCCACCGAGCTAGATTCATTGGAAACTCGCTGGTCGCCGTATCAAAAGCTGGTGCTTCGCCGTCCACCCAAAGACCAGCCGATACCCGGATCTTTTCTAATCGACGTGAACAATGTCGGCTATCAAGGAATCCTCGATACCAGAGCCGATGCTTCGGGTCAGGACCGCGTACAGGCAAGGCAGCGGGGGCTGTCGCCGGCCCTCTTTGGTCTCGGCCAATACGACCTTCCCACCTTGGTACACCCTGATCCTCAGCGAGTCCTAATAGTCGGTGCAGGTGCGGGAAACGATGCGGCGGGCGTAGCTCGTGGTGGCGCGCGGCACATTACCGCCGTGGAAATCGATCCAGCAATCGTCGAGTTTGGCCGGCGACACCATCCGGAACACCCGTACGCGCAGCCTCAGGTCCGGGTCGTCGTCGACGATGCCCGTGCCTTTTTTGCTCGAACTACCGAAAAGTTCGACGTGATATCCTTTGGTCTCCTTGACGCACACACCCAAACGGCGCTTACCAATGGCCGCCTCGACCATTTCGTATATACGCGCGAAAGCATCCACAAGGCCCGGCAACTCCTAGCGCCAGGCGGTGTCATGCTTCTTTCCTTCGAGCCACAGCGTCCCTACATAGCCGATCGCATTGCCAGAACTGTGGCCGACGAGTTTGGCGCAGACCCGCTCATTTTTCGCATACCTCGAAGCGTGGTCGGTTGGGGTGGGGTCATGTACATCTCCGGAGATCTCGACGCGGTGCACCGTCAAATGGAACGCCTACCGCCGCTCGGTAATTTCATTAGAGAATGCCTGCGGTTGCATCCCGTGGCTTTGGGAAAAGTCACGCCGGTGACAACCGACAACTGGCCGTACTTATATCTAAAGGAGCCGGGTATTCCGGTCCTATTCTATTTCCTTGCAGGACTGATGGTGCTGCTGCTGTGGCATGCTCAGCGGTCGGTGTGGTCGGTTATGAGTCCGGCAAAATGGAATCATGAACACGTACACTTCTTTGCTTTGGGAGCAGGTTTTCTCCTGCTCGAGGTACATAACGTCAGCCGTTCTGCAGTCGTATTGGGCACCTCATGGCTGGCGAATGCCGTGGTCATTACGGGAATTTTGATCATGATTCTCTTGGCCAATCTGGTAGTAGCGTTTCGGCCGCGGCTAAAGATGGGTTGGATAAACTTGCTTCTCGGTGTTACATGCTTGGCGCTCTATGCTATCGACTTATCCGCATTATCGGGGTTGTCGTATTCCTGGCGCGTCGTTACGGTCGGATTGATCACGTCGGTGCCGCTGGTATTCAGCGGAATCATCTTTGTCACATCATTTGCTTCCACGGTATCCAAGGACGAAGCCCTCGGCGCAAATCTCTTGGGATCGGTGCTCGGTAGCATGCTGCAGGCGGCCACGTTTGCAATCGGCCTGCGGTCACTGTTGCTATTTGTCATTGCGTTCTACTTGATTGCTGCTATGACTTTCGGGCGCGGCAAAACTAGCCCAAGTTAGACAGTTGGCGAGTCAAATCGCCCCTGGCGGTGGCGTCGAGGGGGATTCGATCAAAAAGTCGTGACTACATTTGTTGGACCTGATCGAGGGTTCGCAACCGCTGCGGGGGCGTCAATCCCAGGCGGTGGAGTAGGACCTTCTGGGCGTTGTCGGGCGTTCCGACTCCGAAAACGCAAAGGCCGATGAGTCGGTCTACTAACGAGTCCAGCGTGGAATGCAGCAATGACCAGCCCGGATTTTTTTCCTTTATCCAGCAACTCACGGTCTGATGTATTTTCTTCGGTTCATTTTCAAGCATCGTGGATTCATGCTGAAGGCATCCATTCGCAAGTCGCCATGTCGCTGGGCACAACCTGTACCAAGCGTAGCGACGGCGATCAGCGCTCCAAGCGGAAAGGTCTCATCCATCCGCGCGCCGTGTCCCTTCTAGGACACCGCGGCCGTCAATGTCTGAGCGTCGTCTTCACGATCGAACCACCTATAAATTGCGGGCAGCACGATCAGCGTGAGTAGCGTGCTGCTGCTGATCCCGCCAATGACGACCGTGGCGAGCGGGCGCTGCACCTCGGCGCCGGTGCCCGTCGCGATTGCCATCGGGACGAAACCAAGCGACGCGACGAGCGCGGTCATCAGCACGGGGCGCAACCGGGTGAGACTGCCCCGCGCAACGGCCTCGTACACCGGCAGTCCCTCGCGTCGCAGTTGGTTGATGAACGTGACCATGACCAGGCCGTTCAGCACTGCCACGCCGGAAAGGGCGATGAAGCCCACACCGGCAGAGATCGAGAACGGGATGTCGCGCAGCCAGAGCGCCAGCACGCCCCCGGTCAGGGCCAGTGGGACGCCCGTGAATACCAGCACGGCCTGGCGCATCGAGTTGAACGTGGCGAACAGAAGGATGAAGATCAAGCCGAGTGCCAGCGGGACGACAATCATGAGCCGCTCGCGCGCCGCGACGAGGTTCTCGTACTGACCGCCCCATCCGAACCAATAGCCTTCCGGCAACTTGCCGATCTTCTGTTCGATCCGGCGCTGCGCTTCAGCCACAAACCCGCCCAGATCGCGGCCGCGCACGTTACACTGCACGACGGCGCGCCGCTTGCCGTCCTCGCGCCGGATGATACGGGCGCCTTCGCTGATCGCGATCTTCGCCAGACTCGATAACGGGATGTAACCGGCCGGAACGGCTTGGGCCGCGTCGCCACTTCGTCGAGGGCGATTGCCCTCCATGCTTGCCAGCGTGTAGTTTTCTGCTTTACGCTTCGGCAGCGGGATCGGCAGGTCGCCGATCGCCCGGATGTTCGTGCGCAGGCGTTCGGGCATGCGGACCACCAGCTCGAACCGCCGGTCGCCTTCGAGCACGCGACCCGCCTCCATGCCGCCAAGCGCAATTTCGACCACCTCCTGCACGTCATGGACGTTCAGCCCATAACGGGCAACCGCGCCGCGGTCGATGTCAATCGTGATCATGGGCATGCCGGCTAGTTGCTCGATCTTGAGGTCCTGCGCTCCGGGCACCTGCTGTAGCTCTTCCGCCACGCGTCCGGCGTATTCCAGGAGCACGCCGAGATCATCGCCATAAATCTTCACGGCCAGGTCGCTGCGTACACCGGCAATCAGCTCGTTCATGCGCAGCTCGATCGGTTGGCTGAACTCGTAGTTCTGGCCAGGCAGGTCGCGTACGACGGCCTCCATCGCTTCAGCCAGCTCTTCCTGGGTCCTCGCTTTCTTCCACTGCTCACGCGGTTTGAGCATCATGTACGTGTCGGAAACCTCGGGGCCGCACACATCGGTGACGACTTCGGACGTGCCGGTCCGCGCGAAGATGGCCGAGATTTCGTCCGGGAACTCCTTAAGCAACTCCTGCTCGACCCGCTCCTGCATTTCAACGCTGGTTGTCAATGCAATGCTCGGCATACGGGTTGGCTGGAGCGCGAGCGCGCCTTCGCCGAGCTTGGGCACGAATTCGCTTCCCATCCGCGAGGCCAGCAGGAGCGTCGCGACGAGGATGGTGATCGCCCCGAGAGACACTGCCCAGCGAAACCGGATGGCCCAGTGCACGATAGGTCGGTATATGGCTTTAGCCCATCGGATCAGCAAGACATCCTTCTCGCTAACCCGGCCGCCCAACAACAAGGCCGCCAGCGCGGGGACGACCGTGAAGGTGAGCAGCAATGCTCCGGCGAGAGCCAGCAACACCACGAGTGCCATCGGGCGAAACATCTTTCCTTCGACGCCCGAAAGCGTGATGATCGGCAGATACACGATCATGATAATTCCGACGCCAAATACGACCGGCCGGGCCACTTCGCGGGCGGCCTCTTCGACGAGCCCGAAGCGCTCAGCCTTTGTCAGCCGTCGCCCCAGTTCATGTTGCCGCTGGCCGAGCCGCCGCATGAAGTTTTCGACCATCACGACCGCGCCGTCCACGATGATGCCGAAGTCAATGGCCCCCAGGCTCATCAGGTTGCCGCTAATCTCGTTCTGTACCATCCCGGTAATCGCGAAGAGCATCGACAGTGGGATGGTGAGCGCCACGATGATGGCGGCCCGGATATTGCCCAGCAGAAGGAACAGCACGACGATGACCAGGATGGCGCCGAGCGTCAGATTTTCCCGCACCGTGTGAAGAGTGGCGTCTACCAGGTAGCTGCGGTCGTAGAGCGTGGTTGCCTGCACGTTTTCGGGCAAAGTCTTATTGATCTCGGCTAGTTTCTGAGCGACGCGATGGGACACGGTGCGGCTGTTCTCACCATAGAGCAGAATGGCCGTACCAACGACGGCTTCATGTCCGTTGGCCGTCCCGGTGCCGGTCCGCAACTCTTTGCCCAACCCCACCTCAGCCACGTCCTTCACAAAAACCGGCACGCCATCTTGGGCGCCAAGCTTGACATTGCGGATATCATCGATTGTCTGAATGAGCCCCGTGGCGCGTATTGTGTATTGCTCCCCGCTGTGTTCGATGTAGCCGCCGCCGACGTTCGCGTTGTTGGCACCCAGCGCTTCCACCACATCTCGGAAACTCAGGCCATAAGCGATGAGCTTCATCGGGTCGGGGGTAACGTGGTACTGCTTCTCGTAACCGCCGATGCTGTTCACCTCGGTCAGGCCGGGAACGGACCGAAGCTGGGGCTTGATGACCCAATCCTGGATGGTGCGTAGGTCCATCGGCGTGTACGGCGTGCCGTCGGGCTTGGGACCGACCGCGTCCACGCTCCAGAAGTAGATTTCGCCCAGGCCCGTCCAGATCGGGCCGAGGAAAGGCGTACCGACCGTGTCGGGCAGGCTCTCCTTCGCCTCCGCCAGCCGTTCGCTGACCAGCTGCCGGGCGCGATAGAGGTCCACTTCGTCGTGGAAGATCGCCGTGACCTGCGACACGCCGTAGAACGACACCGAACGGATTTCCTCAACGCCAGGGATGCCTTGTAACGCCCATTCGATCGGGGCCGAAACCTGCCTCTCGATCTCAACAGGCGCCAGGCCTGTGATGGCCGTGTTGATCTGCACCTGCTTGTTGGTGATGTCCGGCACCGCGTCGATCGGCAGGCGCGTGAAGTTCCAGGCGCCCAGTGCGGCCAGGCCGATGGCGAGCAGGATCATTAGCAGGCGCTGATGAATTGCGAATTGAAGGATGCGAGCGATCATACGTCGTGCTTCCCGTTCTGGCCCTTCCGAACAGCCGACCGTTGCCTTGCCCCAGACGCCGCCAGCGGGCATGGTGAGCCCGCCTCATCGGCACATCCCAGACCAACGACACGGAACGATTCACTCTTGCCGCCGGCGCCGCTCATTAAACTGCCTCCTCCTGTTCCTGGCCCTTGCGAATGCGGACCACTCGGGGCAGGTCGGTGACGATGATGACTCCGTCGCCGGGATTACCTGTGTGGGCCGCCTGCTGTATCACATGGACCAGCTCGTCGCACGCCGCACCCGAACAGAACATTTCCAGCTTCGTCAACTTCGCGAAGTCGATCGTTTGCTCAGTCGCCACGTACTGACCCCCGGCCCCACGCCCGCGGCCCTGCCCCAGACCGTCGCTCAGTGTCACACCGGGGAAGTGGGGCAACTCGTGCAGCGCGTCCATGACCTTGTATAGCATGTGCGGCTGAATCATGGCCTTGATCTCTTTCATGCCGGCTCCTCTGTGTACGATTCGCTTAATGTTCATGCACCGCTTCGCGCTTTCCGAGCTCGGCCTTGAGCACGACCGCGCCCTTGGCCACGTACCGCTCGCCCGGCTTTAGCCCGCCGGTGATCTCTGCTTGCGTACCGCTCATGCGACCCACCGTGACGGTGCGCGGCTCGAAGCCGTCGCCTTCGGTCACGAACACGACACTGTCGTTCTTCAACCGTTGCAGGGCATCGATCGGCACGAGCACCGGTACTGGCTGGCGATTGAGCACAAGCGTGGCCGTCACGAACGTGCCCGGTCGCCACTCGCGCTGCGGGTTCGGCAAGTCCACGCGGGCGTACACCGTGCGCGTGGCCTCGTTTGCCACGGGGGCCAGGTAGCACACAGTGCCTTCCGCCGTCGTTTCGACTCCGTCCGCACGAATCTGTACCGCCTGCCCCATGCGCACCCGGCCCATGTCCTGGGTGTAGACGGCGATCTTCGCCCAGACGGTGGACAGATCGGCGAGTACAAAGGCGTCGATCTCGCCGCTTAGCACCTCGCCGAGGGAGCAGTGCTTTTCAACGACAGTGCCCACGAAGGGCGCGCGCAGCTCATACATCGCCAGACTGTCCGCGTGGTTGGGCATTTCCTCAAGCTGCTCTTCGGCGACACCGAGGGCGTGCAGCTTGTTTTCGGCAGAGTTAAACTCGATCTCCGCCTCGGCCTTGGCCTTCTGGATCGCAAGGAACTCCAGGTCGGGCATAATCTTCTTGGTGTGCAGTTCCTCCGCGCCTTTGAGGTTCGCCTCTGCAAGCGCCAGTCGCTGTTGCGCTGCCAGGTAAGCGGCCTTCGCCTCGGCGAGTTCGCGGCTCTCCAGGATCGCCATGACCTCGCCGGCCTGTACGTCATCGCCGAGGTTCTTGTCTACCCGTCGGACGATGCCCGCCACGCGCGGCACGATGTGGGCAACTTTGTCGGCGTTCAGCACAATCTCGCCGGGGAGCGTGAGCGTCTGCTCCAACTCCCCGCCACTCGCCGCAGTGACTTCGATGCCACTTTCGCGGATGGCCTTCTCGGATAAGACCAGGGAACCCTCCTCGTGCCCGTGTTCGTCCTCACCCTCGCCGTGCTCGGCGTGGCCCTCAGACCCATGCCCGTGTTCGTCTTCGGCCTCGCCTCTCTCGCGTGTGGTGTTTTCGCTCGAAGCCCAGGGCATGTGACCGTGCTCCAACCACCACACGCCGCCGACACCGAGCGCGACTCCGAGCATGAGACCGATGATGACCTGACCGATGCGTACGTTCTTCATTGTGAGTCGTCCTTGCGATCCTCATTCGCTTCGTTCTGATTCGTTCCCTGAGCGACCTCAAGAAGGCGAGCGAGCGGCTGCCCTGTCGCCTTCTCTAGTTCCACCAGCGCGACGGCTGACGCTTGGAGCGTTTCCGCATAGCCGGCCCGAGCGGTCAGCAACGCTCGTTGAGTTTCCAGCACGTTAAGTAGTGGCGTGCGTCCGGCCTGGTACGCTGTGCGCGCCAGTTCCAAGCTCGTTTCGCGAAGTGGAATCACCTGGTCGCGGTAGTAACCCGCGTTGTTCCACGCCGTCCGCGCGCGGGCGTTGGCGAGACGCACCTCCTGGTTTACCTCCACGACGAGGTTGTCGAGCAGCTTGCGGCTCTGCTCGTACTCGAACTGCGCCCGGGCGATTCCGCCCTGGTTCTGGTTGAAGATGGGAAGCTCCATGCCAATCGTTGGTCCGAGGATCGTGTCTTGTCCTCCGGACTTCTCTTTCGGCGTGACGTTCACTTTTGGCTCGCCGGCGTCCAATGAGGCCTGCACGCTATCGGCGAGGATGTTCCGTCCTTCAGGCGCTCGGCGTTCGTCCCGCTGGAGTGACATGCCCACGTCAAGGGTCGGGAACAACTTGAGCCGCTCCTGTCGAATCCGCCCCCACGCGGCTTCCGCTGCCTGCACAGCCGCCTGAATGTCCAACCGGTGATCCGCCGCCAGACCAAGGAGTGTTTCATTTGGGACGGTCCAGTCCGGCGGCTCCGGCAATGCGTCGGTCAGTTCGAGCGTGTCTGGCGCGATCTTCAGCGACAGCAGCGTGCATAGCGCTGACCGGGCCTCGAACGCTCCCAGCGTCGCGCTTCGCAGCGCCAGCTCGGCGTCCTGCACCTCGGAACGAGCGAGGTTTACATCGACTTCGCCACCCGCTCCGGCCTGTTGCCGGGCCAGCGCCAGATCAAGCACCTGCTGCGCGATCTGCACGCTCTCCGCGGCGATCTCATGTTTCCGGTCGGCCTGCCTTGCCCGATAGTACGCCGTCTTTGTGTCGAACAACGCAATGCTAACCTCGCGTGCGACCTGGAGAATCGTGCGGTCCAGCGAGTTTTCCGCAGTCCGCTGGCGAACGGGAACTTGCCACAAGTCTGCGAGATTATGAACGAGCGCCGTCTCGAAGTTCGCGAGCCCGCCGGCGTCAGGAAAGCGCAGGCCCAGCGACAGTGTCGGGTTCGACAGTAGTCCCGCCTGCACCACGTCGGCCCGCGCCGCTCCTACATCGAACAACATGGCCTGAAGCCTGCGGTTATTGAGCAGACAGACCTCGACGGCTTTGTCCGCCGTGAGGCCATCGCGAAGTAATTCCTTGACGCGCAACTGAATGGCCGGCCCATCATTCTCTGAACGGTAGTCGAAGCTGTACCCGGTCGCAGCGGCGATATGGTCTGCCGTGCGGTCGTAGTCGGGGCTGGGGTTCACCGTAGCGCAACCGCCGATCGCCGCCGCGATCATCGCGAGAAGCACACAAATGCCTGTGAATCGTAATTGTTGCATTATTCCTGACCCGATCCCAAGTCTGACTTGCCGCGACGGCGTCGCGCCGTGGCACAATGGTGGCGGTGAGGGACAGCCTCGCGCCCCGCGTTACGTAAGCAGCTCAGGAGGATCAGATCAGGAGAGGAAGGATGCGGCGGGAGCCCGGTGGGTCCGGGATCAGCATCGACGTTGCAGCATACGCGCCAGCCTTGAGGCTCACCCCATCGGTGAAACTCTCGACCGGCAGGACTGCAATCGGCGGGGCAACAGCAGCCCCGATGGCATGATCAGTAGTTGGGATAGTCGCTCCGGCACAGATGCAGGGGTGCTCAACGCAGGAGCGATGTTCGCCGCCGTCCGCCGGTGAGGAGTGGTTGTCCTCGTGGGCGAGCCCTTCGCTGAAACAGACGACGGGACAAACCAAGAGCGCTAAAACCATGATCAATGATGACAGCCGGTATCTCATTGTGCCAGTATCCTATCGGCTCGCATGTCACATTTCTATATCATGAGCCAGGCGACCGGACCGTCGTTACTTGATCGTGACCAGTTCGTGGTGCTGACTGAGTCGCTGCCCACGAGCAACCCTCGCGAGTTATGGCCCGAAGGAAACAATGTAATCAAAACATGAGGTCTGGACGCGAACAAACTTGCGGTGATGTACAGCTTTCTCGCTTCCGGAAAAAGGACCACGATCATCTTGCCGGCTACGTTTTCACTCGATGCGCGGCGAGACAGGACTATCGTCCCGGTTTTCGCGCCGCAATGTCCAAGCTCGTAATGAAATCGGTCGGACTCGTCCCAGGCGGTAGTCGTTCGATGATCTTCCGATACAGGGGATCCCGAACTTCTCCGAGTGCTTTGACGTATTCGGGCTTCTGCGTCAGCCGAATGTCCGTCAAACCCGCAGCCTGCATCATGGTTCGCGTCTCGTCGATGAGCACAGCCCCGGCGATGCAGCCGACCAGCGCTTCCAGCATCTCGCGGATCTCCTGCGGCAACGGGCGAAGCAGTGCCAGATCCGAAACGGCCACTCGGCCGCCGGGTTTTATGACCCGGGCGATTTCACGCCAAACTTGAGGCTTGTCCGGCGAAAGGTTGAGCACGCAGTTGGAGATCACAACATCGACGCAAGCATCGGCGACAGGCAAGTGTTCGATTTCTCCGAGGCGGAACTCGATGTTGTTGAGGCCGGTTCTTTCGCGATACTGTGCGATTCCCTGTCGGGCACGTGAAATCATCTCCGACGTCATGTCCACGCCGATGACGCGGCCGGTCGGACCGACGCGCGGTCCGACGATGAAGCAGTCGAGACCTCCGCCGCTGCCGAGGTCAAGAACGTTCTCGCACGGTTGCAGGGATGCGAGTGCCGTCGGGTTCCCGCAGGAAAGCCCCATGTCGGCACTTTCAGGAATCTGCGTTAGGTCGGTAGCGGCGTAACCGATCCGCTCAGTAACCTGTGCGGAAAAGGCATGGGGGTCGGGCGCGCACGGCCCCGATCCGCGACACGAACTGCGCTTGCCGGTCGCGATCGCGGCATATCCTGCCCGAACCCGGTCGCGTACGGCCTGTTGAGTAGATTCATCTGCGTTCTTCATGACTCATTCGCCTGATCGCTTTGAAACGGCCCGGAACTTCGATTGGGGTTCCGCGCAGCAAGGACGTGTGGCCTTGTTGCCGTCGTTTCCACGTGACGAAAAGAAGCGTTTCAGGTTGTCCGGAAGTTCGAAGGGCTCATTCGCTGGTGTCGGCGGCGCGTCGAATGCCAACGGATAGGCGCGCAAGACGGCATCGACGACAAGACCGGTCGGGGCTTCGGTGAATTCGCGACCTTGCCAGACCCAAACGCGGCAGTCGACCGCGCAGGAGCCACCACCGGCCAGTGAGGTACAATCGCCACATCGCGATTCGCGGAACTCAATCGGGACGTCCCGGCCGTTGATGCGCATGGTGGGCGAGGATCGAAAACGCAGCGCAGTGGCCTGATCTACCGATTGTACCACGGTCTTGCGGAATTGAAGGTCAACGCCCGCCTCAGTCAACAACGGGCGTAGTTCCTTCACCGCCGACTCGATATTGCGATCCGTTCTCGTGCACCGGCCACACGTCGAAAGGTCCAGAGCCAACAGCTCCACGAGCAACGGGCGCCCCGCCTGGTGCGATGTGTTCACCTCGCTTCGTCCGGGACTGGCACAGCCTCCGGCGGAGCAACACGCTGCAAAGGCCGCCACAGGCCACGCCCATTCGATGAGTCGACTCATGCGCAATCTCCTTTGTTTCTGCCGGTCACCAACCGGTAGTCAAAGCCAAGCTCTCGGTCTGGCCTCCCTTGAGATTCCGGCTGGTTCAATATTAGCATATATGCACCAATATGCAAATGTCAAGACGAAGAAAGACCAAGCCGGTGGCCCGACAGCCGTTGTGCTGCCCGTCGCTGGAAGGATGCCTGGACGCAAAGCTGTTCAAGGCGCTCGGCGACCCAACACGGCTCCACATCCTGATGAATCTGGCTCGATGTTGCGAGCCACAAAACGTTGGAGACGTGGCCGAGTGCTGTTCCGTCGATTTGTCCGTTGTTTCCCGGCACCTTGCGGTTCTTCGAGAGGCATTCCTCGTCGCGGCCCAGCGACTTCACTATCGGCCGCATCTTGCGAAGGTAGATCGCACAACTCTCGTACGCGGAAATGTTCGCCTGCTTCAATTGCGCGTCCAGACCCCGGCGGTAGATGTCGAGGGCACGCTCCGGATGGGAGGAAGCGGCGGCTGCGGCTACTTCGTCGGAAAAGGGCGAGTAGCTATGCACTCACCACGCGCTACATGCTCGAACCAACCCTCGCCGCCACGGATTTGCCCCCCACCGACTCGGTGCCTGGCAATGACTTTTTCAGGGACGACGAATGGTAGGGAATCGTCTTCAACGAATCGCATGCCATCAAGGTCGTTTTCGTTTCCGGTGTACGAATGCAAAACAAATCACAACGAGCATCTCGGAGGCCAGACCGAGGATGGCTCACTTCGTGGCTTTTTCGTGGTTGCATCAAGGGCTTTGGGGCTTTGGGTCGGTGGTTGGCGCTTTCGGGGTGTCTTCGATGCCGGTCAGATCAGTGATCTCCACGTCGGACGGGGCGTGCAAAACAAAGCGCGACGCGTCGATGGAAACGTTCGTTTTTAGATTCAAAAAAGTATTATCAAACACGTCCTTGCCGGCCTTATTGCGACTTACCACGCGAACGTTGAGTCCAAAGTCCTTCCGAAAGAAAATCAGCGTCTTGTGGATCGGATTGTCATCGCTGGGCGGAGTTTTCGGGGTGACCTCGATGACGTAACATTCGGCCCCGTCCACCTTTTCGTCGGCGGCCAGCTTGAAGTTATTGTCCGCCTGCACCGTTTCGAGCACGGACCGAATGTCGCCATTGATGGAGGTGTCGGTTTTTTGCTTGATGAACCGCTTCTGGCCCATTTGTTCCGCGAAGGTATAGAACAGCTTCCCGTCGGAAACCAGCGTGGAGGTCTGCTCGCTTTTTTGCTCGTTAGCGCCGAATTTCTGGGTCGAGGTTCCGGTGATCTCGAGACGGTAGAGGATGGCGTCGCCCTTTCGCTTCCATTCGATCGTGCCGTCGACGTCGGAAGCCATGAAATCGGTGCCCGTCAGCGGAACATGTTCCACGTGTTTGAGCCGGGCGGTGTAAGATTGAAGCTTCGCGTGGGCTTCCATCAGCTTCTTTTCAACTTCGTCCATGGTTTCCGCGCGCGTCACCGCCGCCAACAGGAGCACGAAACCAGGATAGGTCCATGTATTTGTTTTCATTGCGCGTATCCACATCCCTTACGGTCGCGGCCGTGTCCGGCCTGTCGCTTGCGATCCGGGTTCGGACAGCGGTCGCCCCGACCCATCCGGGGCGACCGCGAAGACCTGGTTCAATTATGGCGCGGCGCCGGTCATATCCATGACCTGTACGCCTTCGGGCGCCTTGAAGACAAAGCGATCGTTGGCAAGCTCGGTGTTCATCTTGATATCCGTGCTCGAAGTGGTGAGCACTTCCTTGCCGTCCTTGTCTTTCCCGACCATCTTGATGTTGATGCCGGTGTCCTTGGCGAAATACATGACCGACTTGGCGACCGGGCTGGCGCTGGCGTCCTTGGGGACCACCTCGAGAACGACTGCCGACACTCCGTCCACCTTTTCTTCAGGAAGGAGTTTCACGGTGTTTTCGGTGCGGAATTTTTCGAAGAGTTTTTTCGGATCGCCGGTCATGGTCGTGTCGGGCTTCTGCTTGGTGGCCATCTTCTGACCCATTTGCTCCGAAAGGGTGTGGAGGAAGCTGCCATCGCTGACCATCAGCACGTTGACCTCCGTCTTGTTGTCCGTCCCACCCATGGAAGTCGTTGTCGTACCCTTCATTTCGGTGCGGAACATCTGCTTTTCGCCATCGCGCTTCCACTCGAAGTTCCCATTGAAATCAGAGCTCATCTTGTTGCCCTGGCCCATGTCAAAGTTTTGCACCATTTTGGTCTTGCAGGTGTAGGATTTCATCTTGGAGTGGGCTTCGATAAGCTTCTTTTCGACGTCTTCGATCGAATCGGCGGCCCGGACAACACCGGTGAAGCTTACGGCCATCAAACAGGCACACGACCATTTTGCTAACGACATTTGGAATACTCCTTTACTGCGCGCCCCCGGCGCTGGAAACACGGCCGACACCGCGCATCGGCACGAAACGGAGAATTATATCTGTTTCGCGGAGTTGGGCGATAGGATAGGAAAAAAACGTGCTACGAGCGTGATACGAACAAAGCAGAACAGCCTATTTTGCCAACGAAGAAGACAATTTGGCTTGCAAATCACAGATTTTGATGGAGTGTGTGTGGAAATATCGTTATATTAGCCGTTCGTATCTCGTTTTTTTGGAGGAAGTGTCATGCGTCGAATCCGTCGCCAGTCTTTTTGCCTTTGCGTCGCGGCTGTTGGTATCTTCGTGATGACCGGATGTAAATCCGACATGACGGGCCCGAATCCAATGATTCGGCTTGTTGTAGCAAATCCGCCCACGGGAATGGGCTTACCGACCCCAAACGGATATCCCGTTGGTACCGTCATTTCTGCTGATAAGAGTCAGATCATCTTTCCGTTGAGCGGCAGTGCCTCAAAGGTGTGGTTTAAGGTGGAGCTTTCAGGTTGGGGTTCAAACGGCCTAAGTGGTTACGACACATACTTGGTGCGAAGCGCTTATCGATGTCCCATCCCGCCGTGCGATTGCTATTTTCTCCGCCAGGATCCGACAAGTTGTACGACGTCTTCCACCTGCCACGAGGGAGCGCAATGCGTCAACGGGAAATGCCTTTCGGCATCCATCAAGGACGACTCTACATACGTCTTTAACGGAAAAGAGTTCCTGCCCAGCATCTACTCAAGTGATCCGAATTATTCATGGAACGTCCGCCTTTCTCCCGAAGAATCCCCGAAATCCGATCCAGATTCCTGGCTAACAAGCGGCAGCTTGATGCTGGATTTTACGGATGCATGCGCGCAAATGCATTATGTCCAACTCGATTTTAACACATCCTTGACGAAGTTTCTGCTTGGAACCGGAACCTGGATTACTCCGACCATGAATGGGGCTACCGTCAAGTGTGAGTAAGGCGTTTCCGGTTCGCGGGATGCACTCGTGCAGGGGTCGCAAACGGCACGAGATCGACACTTTGAATCGTGATCCAATCTGACGATCAGACAGGCTTCCTGAAAGTTGTCATGACGTCCGTTTCCGTTTCACGGCACGGGGGGAGGAGTGGGGCGGTCAGCAGGTTGGGCCAGTTTCCGGTATTGCGCTTCCTTTTCAGGCTTACCCCACAAGGCGTAGAAGTCCGCAATACGGCCGTATGCGGCTATTAGTTGTACTTTGTCTCCCTGGAAGGATTCGAACACGCGGATGGCCTCAAGCATTTCCGATTCCGCCTCTTCGAACCGCGCCATCTTACTCAGACAGACTCCCAGCATGAGACGGCTCATTCCAGCCATTGCGTTTTTTGGTCCGAAGAGCCTAAGTCGCATGGCCAGCGATTCACGATGGAATCTCTCAGCTTCGTCAAGTTCGCCTTGCTCTCGAAGAATGGTCCCCAACAGGTTTAGATCAGACGCAATCATCGCGTGCTCAGGTCCGATTCGTTTCAAGTGAATGGCCAGCGCCTGTCGTGCCAGTGCCTCCGCCCCATCAAAGTCGTTTGCGAACTTGAGCACGTTTGCTCTATTGTTCATGCATGCCGCCACGTTGCTGTCCTCTGCACCATAAATCGTTTGAAGAGCCGTTTGCGCTTCTTCGTAGCCTGAAAGCGCTTCTTCGTAATTCCCTTTTCTGAATTCCAGATTTGCCAGGCAATATCTGCATTCGACGGCTTTTGGATGCAATCGTCCGAAGGCTTGTGAATAAATGGCTTCGGCTTCCTTGTATTTTTGCTCCGCAATGGCGTCCTCGCCTCGCGCATGCGCCATGCTCGCCAGATTGAAGAGCGCCGCTGCAAGACGTGGATCCCTGGGAGGCAAAAGTTTTTTGCGAATGGACCAGACCTCGTCGTATAACCGCTCGGCCTCATCCCGCCGATCGCGATTGAACGCAACGGCCGCCAGGTGTGCAAGCGATTCCGATGTGACCACGTGCTCGCGCCCGTAGAGCCGTTCGCGCATCGCGTGACCTTCCTGATGATAGGATTCCGCTTTCTCATACGCACCCTTAAGGTTCAACACCTCCCCCAGATGGTGCAGGGAGGCGGCAGTGTCGGCATGCAACGCCGGCAGTTCGCGTTTCCGAATGGTCACGGCCTCGTGCAGGAGGTTTTCCGCCGGTTCGTACAGGCCCAGGTTGGAATACACGTTACCGATAGCATCCAGCATCGCGGCCTGCACCAGAGGACGGTTAGAAAGCCGAGCTGGAATCTGAATGGCTCCGCGGTCCAGAATTTCCCGGACGGGAATCGAGTTGCCCAGCGATTCGCTGGGGTCGGAGACCTTGAACAGGTCGATCATGAACTCTTTGACTTCCATTGCCGTTGACGCTTCGTTTTCCGCACGCACCCGCTCCCGGTCCGCCCGGATGTACTGAACCGTGGTCCCCACGAAACCCGCGATGAGCGCGGCGGCGACGGCCGACCCGGCCAGCACGCCGAATCGGTGCCGGCGAGTGAACTTGCGGAGCTTGTAGATCACGCTGGGAGGGCCGGCCAGCACCGGCTGAGCCCAGAGATGCCGTTCGATGTCGTCGGCAAGGGCTGAGGCGCTGTCGTAGCGGTGCGTCCGGTCCTTTTCCAGGCACTTCATGGTGACCCAGTCGAGGTCGCCGCGCAGCGCTTTCGAAAGACTGCGTATGGCAGTCTTGCGGTTGGAGGCCACCACGGTGGAGCCGTCGCCCAGGCTGCTGAATCTGGTGCTGGGCCTGGGGGGATCGACTTCGCGGATGATCCGCTCCATTTCGCCAAACCCGGCCTCGAGGAGCTTGTGGGTGTCGAAGGGCTGCGCCCCCACCAGAAGCTCATAGAGCAGCACACCAAGCGAATAAACATCCGTGCGAGTGTCGAGGTCCAGGGCGCCCATCTCCGCCTGTTCGGGACTCATGTATCCGGGGGTGCCGATAAGCTGGCCCTGCTCGGTGAAAATCGTTTTTTCCGTGAGGCGATGCTGGAGGGCCTTGGCCACTCCGAAGTCGATCACCTTGGGTATGGGCTTATCCTCTTGAATGGCCACCAGCACGTTACCGGGTTTGATGTCGCGGTGAATGACCCCCTTTTGATGGGCGTGGTGTACGGCGTGGCACACTTCCACAAAAAGGGCAAGTCGTTCGTTGGTGGTGAGTTTGCTCTTGTCGCAGTATTCGGTGATGGAGATGCCGTGGACGTATTCCATGACGAAGTAGGGCCGGCCATCGTCGGATTCCCCGGCGTCGAATACTTTGGCGATGTTGGGGTGGTCCATGAGGGCGAGGGCTTCGCGCTCGATGTCGAAGCGGGCGAGAATTTCCTTCGTCCTTCTGAATGGGGGGATGATCTTGATGGCGACCCGGCGCGAGGGAGTGACCTGTTCGGCCAGATAGACCAGGCCCATGCCGCCGCCGCCAAGGTAGGCAAGAATCTTGTAAGGCCCGATCTTGTCGGGCAGTTTCTCCGGATCGGGCGGCTCTTCGCGGTGCCGGCGGGCGATTTCGCGCGGATCGGAACTGTCCCGCGGGACAGGTTGCGTCGGTTCGTCTGAAAATCCTGGGCCCATACTGGTAGCTCCCGATCAACGTGCGTCGGCGCACAACGGAATCTCGGATATGAGTATATAAGCGCCAATAGGGTAATGACTCCGTCGCTGGATTACAAGTTCATGACAATCGGGCGGAGTTTCAGTTGCTGCCCTTATGGGGCAGATTCGGGCAGGTGGTAGTCATAAACAGCATCCTGGGCCGCCCGCGCCTCCGGCGTGGCAATGGCTCCAAGTACCGACGCAGTCCACTCTTTGAGATTTTCCAGCGCCGTTTCCCTCTTGAGAGACGGGGCGCGTGATTGGAAATATTCGACCAATGCCGACAAACCGTAAGGTCCAAGTTCTCGAAGTTGTTCACCGACCATTTGGGCTTCAGATCTTCCGCACGGCGATTCCCAGGGTCCAAACCGGTTATCCAGTGCACGATTGAGCACTGCAATGGCCAGGTCTTTCAATTCCGAGTCGCTGCGTGCGAGCATGAACGGATGAAATTTATCCGGGCCGGGTGCATCATGCCATGCCTTCCACGTGCGGTAATCCTCATTGAAAATAGGCCCCCAGTTTTTTTCGGTAATCTGCGTCAATGCGGCGGCGGCACAGGATCGCAGCGGAAACAATTCGTATTGGCAGGGTTCGTGGTCGGAATCATCAAATGACCGTTGGCTCCGGCATCTGGAACCGCGTTCGACGGTATTGTCTCTGAGAAATTCAGTAAGCTCAGGCATGATTACCTGTGCGCCTGTCAATGTGGATGCGGCCGTCAGGGCGTCGCAACGAACCCAGGATTCGTTGGCTTGATCTTTGGATACCCGCATAAGGTATTTGACCGCCTCCAACCCGCCAATTCCTCTTGTGATTCTTATGTATTGCTCTGCTGATGGCCCACCGGTTGGGGCTCGCTTAACGATGAGCCGCTGCGCATCCTGCCCAAGGCGTATCAACTCGCCCTCAAGATAGCCGGAAGTTCCGGGGCCAAACGAATGACGGCCTTCGATGGAATCCATCATGCGCGGCACTCGCTCGTCAAGCGGCATCTTGCGCAGCTCGTTGTCGGCCTTGCGGTACCGGAAATAGGCTATTGCACCAGCCGCGGCCTCTCGATTCGGGTAAGTGTTCCGCAGCACAATCAACTCAGACTTAAACTGAGTGGGGCGCTGGACCACATAGGTGTCCTCCCTTGTGATCCTCTCAAGCTCCGCAACCCATTCATCAATTGTGCCATTCTCCAGTTCGCACTCGGCGAGGCGCTCGCCAAGAGATCGAAGGAAGCCTTGCAGCATTTTGTCCTCGAGCTTCTTCAGTGAATCGAGAACGGCAACTTTCGATGGGCATGCAGGGTTGTCTATTCCGACCTGTGAATAGAGGGCTGCGCTCAGCGTGAGAAGAGCTGCGATGAGCGTCCAAGATGCACGTTGCTTGTAGATGGGTGAACGCACAACACCTATTCCCAGGGAAGGCTCAAGGCGTAGCTGGCCAGCGGGTGCTGGCAAAGCTCCTTTCATTATCCGACCGAATCAGCTTGCTTTCAAGGCAAAATCACTTGCTCAATCGATCGAATTGACGTAAGAAACCGTCAAGCGGCTGATTTGGATGTGTTAATCGCCGCGAAAACTCGTCATAATGACGCTTTTGCAGCCCACGGTGGTTATCTGAAAGGAAAGATTCATGTTTTCTCGCCCGCTTTGTCGTTCGCTTTGCAGCCTCGCGGCTCTTTTGGGATTTGTGACCGTCAGCCTGGCCGATGAGGGCATGTGGCTGTTTACCAAGCCCCCGACCAAGTTGCTCAAGGAGAAGTACGGTTTTGAGCCGACCGCAGATTGGCTCGAACACGTGCAAAAGGCGTCGGTGCGGTTCAGTACCGGCGGGTCGGCCTCGTTCGTTTCGGCGGACGGGCTGGTGATGACCAATCACCACGTCGGCTCGGATGATCTCGAAAAGCTGAGCACGCCGGAGAAAAACCTGCTGAAGACGGGCTTCTATGCCAGGACCCGCGAAGAAGAGCCCAAATGTCCCGATCTCGAAGTAAACGTGCTCTGGGAGATCGAGGACGTGACGGCGAAAATCACCGGCGCGGTCGAAAAAGGCATGTCCACCGCCGACGCCAACACCGCGCGGCGCAAGATGATCTCCACTGTCGAAAAGGAGTGCGAGGACAAGACCAAGCTCGACTGCCAGGTCGTGACACTCTACAAGGGCGGGCGGTATCACCTCTATCAATACAAGCGCTATACGGACATTCGCCTGGTCATGGCCCCCGAACAGGACATCGCGTTTTTCGGCGGCGATAATGACAACTTCGAGTATCCTCGCTTCGACCTCGACATGTGTTTTTTCCGCGTCTACGAAGACGGCAAACCGCTCAAGCCCCAGCATTATCTGAAATGGAGCAAGGACGGCGCGGCGGATGGCGACCTGGCGCTGGTTTCCGGGCACCCTGGCCGGACGCAGCGGCTCAACACCGTGGATCATCTCAAGTTCCTGCGCGACTTCGAAGGGCCGATCGGCCTGCAACGCCTGTGGCGGCGCGAGGTGCAGTTGCAGAATTTTTCTTCGCGGAATGCGGAGTTTGAGCGCATCGCCGCCGGCGACCTCTTCGGCGTGCAGAATGGCCGCAAGGCCCGCACGGGAATTCTGGCCGGTTTGCAGGACCCGGCGATCATGAAGAAGAAGGATGCGGACGAGAAGAAACTCCGCGACGCGGTCAACGCGAACCCGGACTTCAAGGGTCAGTGGGGCGATGCCTGGGACAAGGTATCCCATGCCGAAAAGACCTATCGGGAATTCTACATGAGGCAGCGGGTCGGGATCAGTTCCGACCTTTTTGGGATTGCCCGCAACCTGGTCCGGCTTGCGGAGGAGAAACAGAAGCCCAACGCCGAGCGGCTGCGCGAGTATTCAGACTCCAACCTCGACTCGCTTTATCTCGACCTTTTCTCCCCCAAGCCGATTTACGATGATCTGGAAGTCGATCGAATTGCCGGCGCGCTGTCTTACATGATGGAGACTTTTGGCGGCGAGGACGCGTTTGTGCAAAAGGCGCTGGGCGGCATGTCGCCTCGGGCGCGGGCCGAGTCGCTGGTGCGCGGAACCAAGCTTAAGGATGTTGCCGTTCGCAAGCAGCTTTCCGAAGGCGGTACTGCTGGCATTGCCGGTTCGACCGATCCGATGATCAAGCTGGCGGTGGAGCTCGACCCCGAAGCGAGAAAGTGGCGCAAGAAGTACGAGGACGAAATCGAAGGCGCGGAGAAGGACGCCTATGCGAAGATCGCCGCCGCTCAGTTCGCCATCAACGGCGAGGACATGTATCCCGATGCGACGTTTACGCTGCGTCTGGCGTTCGGTCCGATCAAGGGCTACGCCGAGGGCGGCCAGAAGATTCCGCCGTTTACTACGCTGGATGGATTGTACAAGCGGGCCACCGAGCGTAAGGGCCAAAAGGGATTCGACGTGCCGCAGCGCTGGTGGGACCGCAAAGATAAGCTCAAACTCGACACGCCGTTCAACTTCGTGACTACGGCCGATATCATCGGCGGCAACTCCGGCAGCCCGGTGATCAATACCAAGGGTGAGGTTATCGGGTTGATCTTCGACGGCAATATCCAGAGCCTTGTGCTCGATATCGCCTACACGGAGGAGCAGGGCCGGGCGGTGGCCGTGGATAGCCGGGCGATCATCGAAGCAATGCGCAAGATTTACGACGCCGGCGCGCTCGCGGACGAAATCACGAAAAAATAGCGTCACTTAAGGTAAACAATGAAAGGGATACAATTAGTCGATGACGACGGCGGTATGAAAACCGCCGTCGTCATCGACCTCAAGAAACACAGGAGGATTTGGGACAACGTCTACGATGCCCTGACGGCTGCGAAACGAAAAGAAGAGCCTCGCGAATCTCTTGCCCAAGTCAAACGACGACTTCGGCGTGCAGGAAAGTTAAAACGCAATGTCTGACTGCCGTGTCAGCATGGCCAAAGTCTTTAGGACGATTTTGCTCGCACTTGCAGTTGGAATTGTCCTTTTTGGCCCGGTTGCTGGTAGCATCCAGATCGGTTCGGTGGTGTATTATCTCACTTGGCGAATAGTCGGGGATTCAGATTTCGTTTCGTACGAACTAGTGGTTCAACACATCGTAATTTGCGGGTAAAGCCGCCGTAGTCTGATCCGAGCATCGCT